>Ga0268299_1001310_pt1 | contig 46831 bp, 38 predicted proteins | sample NOBtaG_FD_193484 | JGI IMG/M metagenome (GOLD analysis project Ga0268299, IMG submission 193484) | Activated sludge microbial communities from bioreactor in Nijmegen, Gelderland, Netherland - NOB reactor | ecosystem: Engineered > Bioreactor > Aerobic > Activated sludge | place: Netherlands... | reverse complement strand
ACGCGTCGCTATAGATCGTCTCGCGCCCGGGGAGGTACGTCCAATACAGGAAGCGCGCGACCGAGTCGGGACGTACCTTCCAGCCGCCCGGATCCGTCACCCAGAGCGCCTTCAGCTCGGAGGCGAAGTGGAAACGCCCCTGGTGCCACCCGTAGTAGAGCGGCTTCTTCCCGAGGCGATCACGCGCGAGGTACAGGGTCCGCCGCGGTACGTCCCAGATCGCGAACGCGAACATGCCGTTGATGCGCTCGAGCAGACCGTGGATGCCCCACTGCTCGTACCCGTGCACGAGGACGTCCGAGTCCGAGTCGCTCCGGAAGGTGTGGCCGGCGGCGAGCAGCTCCGTCCGGAGCGTCTCGAAGTCGTAGATCTCGCCGTTGTAGACCATCCACACCGAGCCGTCCTCGTTGCTCATCGGCTGCCGGCCGCGCGGCGAGAGGTCGATGATGCTGAGGCGGCGATGCGCGAGGCCGACGTGCGGCAACACGTGGGTGTCGGCGTCGTCCGGTCCGCGGTTCACCATCGTGTCGCGCATGCGATCGACAAGATCCCGGGAGATCCGTTCTTGGGCGAAGTCGACGACGCCGCAAATGCCGCACATGGGAGATCGCTCGCGCGCGTCGCGCGTCAGGCCTCGGTGAGCGCCGTGAAGAGCGCGTTCCAGCGCGCGCTCACGACGGGAGCGGTGAACGAGTGGATGGTCGCGGGGATCGCGTCGCGCATGCGACGGAGGGCCGCCGGATCGCGCAGGACGTCGAGGAGCGCGGCCGTGAGTGCCGGCACGTCTTCGGGCGGCAACAGGCGTCCGTTCACGCCGTCACGCACCAGCTCGCTCACGCCGTGTGGGCAATCGAAGGCGAGCACGGGAAGCCCGCATGCCAGCGCTTCCAGCACCACGTTCGGCATGCCCTCGTAGCGCGACGACAGGACGAACACGTCGGCGTGGGCGAAATACCGTTCCGGCTGCTCCTGGAAGCCGACGAGGTCGACGACATCGGCGAGACCGAGGGCGGCCACTTGCTCGCGAAGCGCCCCTTCGAGCTCCCCCACTCCGACGATCGTGAGCCGTGCCGGCACGCCGGCCGCCCGCGCCGCGGCGACCGCCTGGAGCAGCAGGTCGAAGCCCTTCTGCGGCGTCAGCCGCCCCATGGCGAGCACGTGTGGCCCCGGCCCCGTGAACGGCGAGGACGACGCCCGCGCCGCCCCCGCCAGCCGCTCCGCGTCCACGGGATTGTGCACGCACTCGATCTGTCCCGGACGCGGCGCGATCTCGGTCGTCAGCCGCCGCGCGACGGCTTCCGTCTGCGTGATGATGCGATCGGCCCGACGCACGAGGCGCAGATAGCACCGGTAGAGGAGATCCCGGTAGCGGTTGTGCTCCATGTACCGCTCGCCGATGACCTCGCGAATGACGACCTTGCACGGAGGCAGGAACGGTTTCACGAGCAGCAGCAGGAAGTTGATGTAGCCCTGCGTGGCGACGAGGACCGCGGGACGCACCTTCCAGATCACCTGGATCAGCCGCGGCATGGCGTTCCGCGCCCGCTTGGCTTCGAGCACGTGCATCACGACGTCGTCCGGGACCTCGGAACGGAACCAGAACCCGTAGAAGGTATAGAAGACGACGAGATGCGGCTCGAAACGGGTCCGATCGAGGTGTCGCAGCAGCGTGAGGACGACCCGCGCCGCACCGCCGCCGAGAGTCGGCAATACGAACAATACGGGACGTCGGGCTCGGGATTTGGTCACGATGTCGCAGCGCCGACGCAAGATCGGAACGGCCCTTCGGAATATCGGCGGTCGGGCGGGGACGCAAGATCAAAAGCCTCGTCCGCCCGGGCGAATACCGCGTTGACAATGTGGGAGGCGGCGCGGACCATGGGTGGATCGTGCTCGTACGCTCCGAGCCCCACGCCATCGCGCCCGCCACACCGAGCTCCACTCCGGATGCCGACGCACGCGCGCGCCGCGTCCTCGGCCTGCTTGCCGCAAGTCTGTATCCGACCGAGGGCTCGCAGCGCGCCCTGACCTTCGTCACCGACTTCGACGACGACGCGATCGCGCGCGTCCGGCGCGAGGCGCTGGCGTTGCGCGTTCGCCATGGCGCGCCGGTGACGGTCGAGCTCCGCTACGTCGCGGACACGCGCGCGGCGAGCATGGTCGCGACCCTCGCCGACCTCGCGGCGCACGAGGTGCGCATCGTCACGGCGCCGATCGGCGGCCCGAGTGCCACGACCGTTCCCGCGGCGCTCGCCACCCTCCGCGGCGAGATCGCGTCCACCCCGGTCACGGTGCCGGCGCGAGGGCCGATGACGGGGCCCCCACGGGATTCCGGCGAGGCACCCTTTCCGTCCGCGACCAGGACGAGCCCCCTCGACGCGCCACGCGTCGCCGCGGAGGCGATGGCGGAACCCGCGCCGCCGCGCGTCGCCGTCGCGAGCGAGCCCGACCCGTTCGGGCTCGATCGCTCCTTCCGCGCGTACACGATTCCGATCTTCCAGTTCATGTTCGAGCAGTATTGGCGCACGCGCGTGAGCGGCATGGAGAACGTGCCGGCGACCGGACCGGCACTCGTGGTCGCGAACCATTCGGGTGCGGTGCCCGCGGACGCGTTCATGCTGGCGGCGGCGCTCGAGCTTCGCCATCCCGAGCGCCGGTGCCTCCGCGTCCTCTACGACAAGTTCGTCGACGCCCTGCCCTTCGTCGGCGACGTGTATCGCCGTCTCGGCGGCGTCACCGCGTCGCTCCCGAACGCGGAGCGCTTGCTGCAACGCGGCGAGCTCGTCGGGCTTTTCCCCGAAGGCATCGCCGGCGTCGAGAAGCGCTGCACCGAGCGCTATCGCCTCCGTCCTTTCAAGACCGGCACCGCGCGGCTCAGCGTCCGCACCGGCAGTCCCGTGATCCCGGTCGCGATCGTCGGGGCGGAGGAAGCGTATCCCGTCGTGGCACGCCTCTATCGGGTCGGCCGGCTCGTCGGCGTGCCCTGGATCCCCGTGACGCCGCTCTTTCCCGTGTGCGGCATCGCGGGCGCCCTGCCGCTCCCGACGAAATGGTCGATGCACTTCGGGGCTCCGATCCCTCCCCCGCCCGCCGATGGGCGTTCCGAGGACGCACGGGTCGCCGAGCTCACCGGTCGCATCCGCGCCGCGATCGAACGCAGCCTCTGCGACCTGCTCGCAAAACGCGACGGAATCTTCCTATAAGGGCCGGCCGGCGCTTCCACGCGCGCCGGTGCGGACGACACGCGGTCGTCGAGGTTGGCGACCAGCAGCCCGAGAGGGAGACCAGCAATGCGGAGTCATCTGGCGTTGATCGTCGTGGTCGCGCTGACCGGCGCGGCGTGCACGCAAACCTTGCAGTCGGCCAAGACCGACCCCTGCCCCGCCCCGCGGACCGTAAAAACGGTCGCGGCAAGCGGCATCGGCATCATCGGCATGTCGCTCGACCGCCATCCCGACGAATCCGAAACGGCGGAGCTCTTCGTCGACCGGGTCGTACCCGACGGCCCGGCCGCGAGCGCCGGGGTCCGGTCGGGCGACCGGATCTACAGCATCGAAGGCACGTCGACGGCCGGCATGTCGGTCGCCGAGGCCGCGCGGCGCCTGCGTGGTCCGACGGGCGCGTCGATCGCCCTTCGCGTCGGCGAGCACGGCCGGGTGCGCGACGTCACGATCACGCGCGTCGCGCCGAGCGACCTCTGGAATCACCCCGCTGCAACGCGTCCGACCGACGGTGAGCGCGTCCACGCGAGCGACGTCGCGCCCGCGGCCGCGGTGGCGGTGCCGCCGTGCCGCCAGTGACGAGTCAGGCTTTGCAGAGCACGCCGGCCGTCAGGAAATAGCTCCCGGTCTCGTTCACGACGCCGCCGAAGACGTCCGCGGTGCCCGCCGGCTCGACGTGCGCGACCGCGACGGCCCCCGCGGAGACGGACGTACTGCCGTCGGCGCGGCGGAACACGTAGCCCGCCGGGTAGTGGGCGCTCGTGTCGAGCAGCTCGCCAGGCACGAGCGCCGTCACCGGGCGCTCGACGCGGCCGGCGGCGTAGAAGACGTGCCCCGCGTCGACGATCACCGATTGCCCGTTGTCGAAGACGACGCGCAGCACGGGGACGCCGGACGCCGTCATCGCGATCTTGGTGAACAGGCGAAACCCCACGCGCTCGTTCGGCAATCGCGTCATCACCGTGATCGACTTGCCGACGAGCCCACCGATCGCGACCGGCCCGTCGACCGTCTCGATCAAGCTCTCGCCGGTGAGGCACCCTCGCTTGCACCTTCGCTCGTCTGCGCCCACGTCGGCTCCTTCCTCGATGGCGCGCATGCGGCGCCGGCCGGTTCCCATACACGGCGGCGTCGCATGCGCCAACGCGCGTCGCGCGCCGAGTCGTGTCGTACCGTGATCCGGCTCGACTCCCGAGGGTCGGAAACGAAGTCCGCGCGCCGTCACCCGTTGACAGTCCGGACCCCCTCTGCGAGGAACGCGCCGCGCCACCATCATGCCCCGGCATCTCGCCTATCGTGCGCTCGCCGCCGTGACCGCGTTCTTGTTGTTTCTGTTCGGCTTCGTCTTCATCTGCGGCTTCATCGATCGCGCCCTCTTCCAGGTCTTCACGCGGCCGCTCTTCGACACCGACCCCTGGGGCTATTACATGCTCGGCGTCGCGGGCTCCGTGCTCGTCGTGTGGGGCGTAGCGCTCGCGTCGACCGCGCGAACGCCGGACGCGAATCGCGGCGTCGCGACGGCGACCACCGTCGGGCTGATCCTCGGCGCGATCCTGCGACTCCTCGCCTGGTACTCGGGCGAGTATCGGCTCGCCGCGGATCAGCTGCGGCTCGAATCGGCGGTGTTTCTGGTGCTCGCCCTCGGCTTCGTCTGGCTGCGCCCGCCGCGCGCGGAGTCCCCGAGCGCATGAGCGACGCGCGGCCGTCGGACCAACCGGTCGTCGTCGGACGCATCGGCGTCACATTGCTGTGCGTCTACCTGCTGGCCGTCACGGTGCGGATCGGCGGCTGTTACGCGCCCGAGCCGGCGCACCGCGACGAGCTGGCGAGCAGTGGACCGGCGGTGGGCGAGCCGTTCCCCGAATTCACCCTGCGCGACGTGAGCGGCGCCGAGATCGGCTCCGATGACCTCCGCGGCGCGCGGGCGGTGCTCGCGATCGTGCCGAGCCTCGATTGGTCGGCGCCGAGCAAGGCGCGCGTGCTCGACCTCGCCGAAGCGGTCGCGAGACGCCGCGACCTCCGCGTCGCGGTCGTGCTCCCGAAGACGCAAGCGACGCCGCGCAGCCTCGCCTTCGTGCGTGATCGCGACTTGCCGCTCTACGTCCTGGTCGACGACGCCGGAGTGATCGAGCGTCTCGGGCTCACGGCGCCGGCGCCCGACGGGACGCCCGCGGCGCACCCCGCGACGTTCGTGCTCGACGCGGAGGGGAACGTCCTCGTGCGCGATACGCGCCGGGACGCCCGGACGTGGCCGTCGACGGCACTCGTCCTCGACGCCCCGCAGATCCATCGCCCGGGCACCACGGCACCCTGACCTCGACTCCCCGCTCGGGCTTCGCTACACCGCCGGCATGCAGCTCTCGACTCGGGTCCACGGGCGCAGCCATCGCTTCGGATCGGTGCGCGAGGTGCTGGCCCGCGCGAACGAGCCGAAAGCGGGAGACCACCGCGCCGGCATCGGCGCCCGCTCGCACCTCGAACGCGCCGCCGCGAAGCTCGTGCTCGCGGAGCTCAGCCTCGCCGATCTCCGCGACCACCCGGTCGCACCGCTCGACGAGGACGAGGTCAGCCGAGTGATCGACGCCGGCGTCGACGAGAGCGTGTACCGCGAGATCCGGAACTGGAGCGTCGCCGAGCTCCGCGATTGGCTGCTCGCGGACGATACGACCCCGGAGGCGATGCGGCGCGTGAGCCGCGGCCTCACGGCCGAGATGGCGGCGGCGGTCGTGAAGCTGTGCTCGAACCTCGACCTCGTCTACGGCGCCCGCCGGTTGCCGGTGACGACACGGGCCCGCACGACGGTCGGCCTGCCCGGCCGCCTCAGCACGCGCCTGCAACCGAACCACCCGACCGACGACGTCCAGGGGATCACCGCCTCGATCTACGAAGGCCTCGCGTACGGCGCTGGCGATGCGCTCATCGGCATCAACCCCGTCATCGACGAGGTCGACAACGTGACCGTGCTCCTGCGCGTCATGGCCGACGTCATCGAGCGCTGGCGCATCCCCACGCAGAACTGCGTCCTCGCCCACGTGACGACGCAGATGCGCGCACTCGAGCAAGGCGCGCCGATGGACATCCTCTTCCAGAGCCTCGCCGGCACCGAGGCCGCGGTGCGGAGCTTCGGAACTTCCGTCGCGATGCTCGACGAGGCGAGCGCCATGATCCGCGAGCGGTCCACGCTGCGGACGCGCGCCACGATCGGACCGCCCCCGACGCAGCTCATGTACTTCGAGACGGGCCAGGGATCGGAGCTGTCCGCCGGCGCGCACGGCGACGCCGACCAGGTGACGCTCGAAGCACGCTGCTACGGTCTCGCCCGCCGCTACGACCCCTTTCTGGTGAACACGGTCGTCGGCTTCATCGGACCCGAGTATCTCGCCGACGGCCGACAGATCGTGCGCGCGGGCCTCGAGGACCACTTCATGGGGAAGCTCCTCGGCGTGCCGCTCGGAGCCGACGCCTGCTACACGAACCACGCCGATGCCGACCAGAACGATTGCGACACGCTCGCCACCTTGCTCACCACGGCCGGCTGCAACTACTTCATGGGCGTGCCGGCGGGCGACGACGTCATGTTGAGTTACCAGTGCACGAGCTACCACGACGGCGCGACGCTGCGGCAGCTTCTCGGCCTGCGGCCCGCGCCGGAGTTCGAATCCTGGCTCGTCGAGCACGGGCTCATGCACGACGGGAAGCTCACGAGCCGCGCCGGGGATCCCGGCTTCTTCGTGCGCCCGTGAAGCCGTCGCCGCCGCCGTCACCGGAGCTCGCCGCGCTCCTCGCGACGACGCCCGCGCGGCTCGCGATCGGCCGGACGGGGCCGCGTCCGACCGCCGCGGCGTACCTCCGCTTCCTCGCCGATCACGGGCGCGCCCGCGACGCCGTCTTCACCGAGGTGCCGGCGGCGGTCGTGAAAAAGCTCGGCCTCGTCGAGATCGCGACGGCGGCACCGTCGCGTGCGGCGTACCTGCAAGAGCCCCGGCTCGGCCGCACGCTCGCGCCGAGCGCACGCGCGCGGCTCGCGCGCTGTCGCAAGCGACCCGAGGTCCAGCTGCTGCTCGTGGACGGCCTCTCGTCGACGGCGGTGCTCACGCACGGCGGCCCGCTTCTTCGAAAGCTCACGGCACTCCTCCGCGCGCGGGGACGCCGACTCGGCACGCCGCTCTTCGTCCGGAACGGCCGCGTCCGCGTGCAGGACGAGATCGGCCACGTCCTGCGTCCCGAGGTGTGCTGCGCGATCGTCGGCGAGCGTCCCGGGCTCGCGACCGCGAGCAGCCTGTCCGCGTACGTCATCCATCGACCGACGCGCGCGTCGGCCGAACCCGATCGGACGCTCGTGTCGAACATCCACGACGGCGGCCTGCCGGTCGCCGCCGCGGCGCGGCAGATCGCGGACCTCATCGACGAGTGCCTCGCGCGTGGCGCGAGCGGCGCGGCACTCGCCGACGCGCGCGCCGCGGCGGCCCCGCAGCCCCGATAGCTTTCGCCAGCGTCTCCGCGGCCTGGTCCGGCGATCGCGTCGTGCAGCGATGCCGTGATCGCGACGCGCGCGGCGGATTCGCCGCGGCCGACGGGGCGTTTCACCTTGACTCCCTGGAGCGATGCTCGTAGCCCACCCTCGTGCAGCGCGCCCTCCTCGGTCTCGTCGTCTGCCCTCGGTGCCGCGAGCGTTTCGATCTCGATGTCTTCCGCGAGGAGCGCGTGGGCTCGGGACGCGAGCCGGAGATCGTCGAAGGCGCGCTCCGCTGCACCGCGTGCGTCGCCGCGTTTCCGATCGTCGAGGGCATCCCGCGACTGCTCGGACCCGCGCTCCTCGGGCGCATGCGCCGCCGACATCCGCGGTTCTTCGGCGCGCACCCCGAATTCCTCGCCGGGCATCACGAAGCCGACGACCCGCTCGCCGACACGCTCGAGAGCTTCACGCGCCAGCGACTCGACCTCGGCCTCCCGGGTCCGGAGCTCGCCGCGCAGTGGCGCGTCAATCTGCACCGCAACCTCGGGGATGCGCTCGCGCTCGAGGAGCTGCGCGGCCGCCGCGTCCTCGACGTCGGCTGCGGCTTCGGCCGCCACCTTCGGATCGCGAGCGATCACGGCGCGGAGGTCGTCGGCATCGACCTCTCGGGCGGCGTCGACGTCGCGTATCGCAACCTCGCCGGTCGACCGAACTGTCACGTGATCCAGGGCAACGTCTACGAGCGACCGCTGCGCGACGAGGTCTTCGACGTCGTGTGGTCGTTCGGCGTCCTGCACCACATGCCCGACCCGGCCGCGGGCTTTCGCGCGCTCGTCGACTTCGCACGGCCGAAAGGCGGCCTCGTCGCGATCTGGGTGTACGGCTATCGCGGCATGAGCTTCACGTACCGGCTCTCGCACATGCGCGCGCTGCACACGCTCACGCGCGGCCTTTCGGGCATCGCCCGCCTGCGCGCGTCGCAGGCGGTCGCCGCGGGGCTCTCGGCCTTCTACTGGGAGCCGCTCCGCGCGCTCCGCGCGCTCGGGCTCGGCGGCGTCGTCGATCGCCTGCCGCTCACGGACTACGTCGCGCACGACTTCGCCGCGCGAGTCGCGGGCGTCCACGACCGCCTTTCGACGCCGATCACGCACTTCCACGATCGTGACGAGCTGACCGAATGGCTGCGTGCGGCGCGCCTCGTCGACATCCACGTCGAGGACACGGATCGGCGCGGCTGGCGCGCGTGGGGCCGTCGCACGCCACGCCTCGAAGCGATCACACGCACGCACCCGCTGGCGAACGGATTCGCCACGCACGGCAACGACCGGCCCGTCGTCCACTGAGCCGCGCCGAAGCCGGTAGCCCTCGCGCGTCGCCTCGGTATATGACCGTCGCGACTTCGTGGTGCGCACGCTCGCTTACGGTCTCGTCCTCGTCACCCTCGCGCTCGTGGCCCTCGCGGTCTGGGTGGCACGCGCACAATACCCGCGCCTCCGCGTCGAGCACCTCGCGTTTCGCTTCCTCGCACCGCTCGGGCAGCGGCTGCTCGGAGTCCACCGCCCGGCCGTCGTCGAGAGCGCGCCGCCGTTCACCTGGGAGGACCCGACGACGCTGGAGACGCTCCGACACACCCATGAGCTCGACCGCGTGGTGGCGCCCGGCACCAACGACTTCGAACGGTGGGTGCTCCTCATGCACTGGGCGCGCGACCGCTTCCCGCACCTGCCGAACCCACACGCCCCCGACGCGGACGCCTTCGACGGCGTCGCGCTCCTCGCCCAGTATCGGGAGGGCGGCTACCTCTGCGGCACCATCGCGCCGCTCCTGGTCCAGGCCGTGACCGCACTCGGCGGCCACGCCCGTCGCGTCGAGCTGCGCTACACCCCGGGCGACAGCCACGTCGTCACGGAAGTGTGGTCGCAGCACCACCGCAAGTGGGCCGTGCTCGATCCCGATTACGACATCTTCTTCACCGTAGACGACGTGCCGCAACACGCGCTCGAGCTGCATCGCCTGTGGGCCGCGAACGCCATCGACCGCGTCCGCATCCACTGGCGCGAGAGCGCGCACAACATCTATCGCCCCGATCTCGAGGGCGGACGGCGGGACTTCATCCGCATGATCTACGAGACCCGCGACTGGCCGCGCTGGGACCGCGAGCGCAATCAGCACAAGGGCGAGCGCTTCGCGGTCCGGCTCCTCCACTACTACTCGCACGTGTCGTTTCCGCTACGGAACGACTGGCGCTCGCGGCCGCTGCCGTGGTGGCACCCCGAGGGGAACCACGTGCAGGGGTCGCTGGTGATCGCGCTTCCGACGATGCCCGCCTGGGAGGATTTCGTCGTGACGACGGCGGACCCGACGTCACTCTACGCGCCGCCGCCCGGCGCCGCTCAGGCGCTCAGCCGCTCGAGCTTCTCGTAGAGGCTTTCGACCTCGCGCTTCAGCCGCGCGTACGTCGAGAACGCCGCCTGCGGATTCGCGTGCGTCTGGTAGAAGTCCGGGTCGTTCATCACCTGCGATAGCTCCGCGAGCTCGGCTTCCTTCGCGGCGATCGAGCTCTCGACGCTCGCGGCTTCCTTCGCCCGCTTCTCGGCCGCTCGCGCCTGCCGCTTCTCGGCTTCGCGCGCGGCGCGCTCGGCTTCGCGCTCGGCCTTCGGATCAGCGGCGGGTACGGCCGCAGCCGGCGCGATCGCCGCCGGCGTGAGCGTGCGCGATCTCGTCGGCGCCGTGACCACGCCGGAGAGCCCCGCCTTCTTCGCCAGGTACTCCTCGTAGTTCCCGAGGAAGCGGATCGCCTCGCCGTGGCCGACCTCGAGGATCTCGCCGGGCAGACGGTCGAGGATGTAGCGGTCGTGCGCGACGAGCACGACGGTGCCCTCGTACGCGAGGAGCGCTTCCAGCAGCACCTCCTTCGCCGTCAGGTCGAGGTGGTTGGTCGGCTCGTCGAGCAAGAGACAGTTGGCGGGCTCGATCAGGAGCTTCGCGAGTGCCAGGCGATTACGCTCGCCGCCCGAAAGCACCCGCACCGGCTTCTCGACGGCGTCGCCGCTGAACAGAAACGCGCCGAGGAGGTCACGCACGCGCGGGACCATCTCGACCGGCGTGACGGCCATCATCTCGTCGAGCACGGTCTTGTTCGGATCGAGCACCGCCGACTGGTCCTGGGCGAAGTACGCGAGGCGGACGTTGTGGCCCGCCGTGCGCTTGCCCGCGGTCAGCGGCTCGACCCCCGCCAACAGCTTCAGCAGCGTGGACTTTCCTGCTCCGTTCGGCCCGACGAGCGCGACCTTCGTCCCGCGCTCGATGGCGACGTCGACGCCGCCGTACACCGAGAGGTCGCCGTACTTCTTCACCGCGCCCTCGACGCTGACCACGATGCGGCCGCTCCGCGGCGGTTCCGGCAGCCGAATCGTCACGCGCCGCTCGTGACCCTCGGGCGGTGACAGCCGTTCGAGCTTCTCGAGCTGTTTGATTCGGCTCTGCACCTGGGCGGCCTTCGTCGCCTGGTAGCGGAAGCGGCGGATGAACGCCTCGACGCGCTCGATCTCCTCCTGCTGCTCGACGTACGCCGCGGCCTCGAGCGCCCGCCGTTCCTCGCGCTGCTCGAGGTAGCGCGTGTAGTTGCACGTGTAGTCCGTGAGCCGTCCGCGCGAGACCTCGGTGATGCGCTGGACGCAGACGTCGAGAAAGTAGCGGTCGTGGGCGACCAGGATCACGAGCGACTCGCACGCCGAGAGGAACTCCTCGAGCCAGGTGCGCGCCTCGAGATCCAGATGGTTCGTCGGCTCGTCGAGCAGCAGCACGCGCGGGCGGCGGAGCAGGATCTTCGCGAGCGCGATCCGCATCTGCCAGCCGCCGCTGAACGTGCCGACGTCGCGCGTGAAATCGCCCGTCCGGAATCCGAGCCCGTTCAGCACCCGCTCCGTCTCGGCCTCGAGGTCGTAGCGCGCGGTCGCGTCGAAGCGCTCGCGTACGTCGTGATACGAGGCCATCAGCGCGTCGTGCTCCGCGCCGGTCGTCGGCGCGTGCGCGAGCGCGTCCTCGAGGCGGCGGCACTCGGCTTCGAGCGCGTGCTGATCCGCGAACGCATCCATCGCCTCCGCGAGCACCGTCCTCCCCGAGACGCCGACCACCTCCTGGGGCAGGTACCCGACCGTGGTGCCCTTCGGGAGCACGATCTCGCCGCCGTCGGGCTCCATCTGCCCCGCGATCATCCGGAGCAGCGTCGACTTGCCGGCGCCGTTCATGCCGGTCAGGCCGATGCACGTGCGCTCCGGGGCAAACCAGTTGACCCCGTCGAGAATGCGCTGGCCCCGGAACGTCTTGCTGAGATTCGCGATCGTGAGCACGAATCCCGGGTTCTATCGGCTGCCGCCCGCGCCTGCCAGCGAGCACTAGCCCTCGGTGGTGGGTCAGTTCGATGCGCGTCAGGGATGCACTCCTTCTGTTAAGCGGCCTCCCCGGTCAAGCGTGTTTTGGTCGTGATCTGGGTCTTGGGGTCTCCTTCTGTGAAGCGGCCTCCCCGGTCAAGCGTGTTTTGGTCGTGATCTGGGTCTTGGGGTCTCCTTCGCAGTTGGGGTGCGGGCGAGATGGTCATCATCCTTCTGTTCGCGCTCGACGAGGCGGTCCCTGGAAACCGCGGCGCAGGGTGGGGTGCGAAACGTGGAGGCGCCATCTACGGTACGGCCTCGACCGCGGCCCAGGAGCGCGCGCGCTCATCCACGGCTTACTCATCAGGACCCGACACGTGGGACTGGCAGGGGCATACGTATGGCCGCGTTAGGCCGCGACGGGGGGACGCCGAGACACGGGGTGGCCAAAGGCACTGCCATCCCGCCACATGGCGAATAGAATGCCGGCGAGTTTCCGGGCGAGGGCCACGGCGGCGATGCGTTTCCCGCGCCGGGCTGCGATGCGCAGCGCCCAGGCGCGCACGGCCTCCGTCTCCGGGCGCGTGGAGCGCAGGATACTCCAGGCGGCCTCGACGAGCAGCGCGCGCAAGCGCCGGTGGCCGGCTTTGGTGATCCGCCCGCGCTGGCGGTGCTCGCCTGAGCTATGCTCGCGCGGCACGAGGCCGAGGTAGGCGCGCACTTCTTTGGCGCTGCCGAAGCGCGCGACCTGATCGAGCACGGCGCCGTAGGTGATCGCGGTCACGGGCCCGATCCCGGGCGTGGTGCAGAGCCGCGGCGCGACCGCGTCGGCACGCACGAGCTGCGCGAGCGCCTGGTCGAGGGCGGCGAGCTGTGCGGTAAGCGCCGCGATCGCGGTGAGCAACGGGGCGATCCGCGCCTGCACGGCGGCGGGCAGCGCGTGCGCCTGCACGCGCGTCGCGAAGGTGCGGGCACTGCCGCTGCCGATCCGGTACCCGTCCTGCCGCACGAGCGCGCGCGCGAGGCTAATGTACTTCCTGTGGCTGCTGACGAGCGCGTCGCGCACGGCGATCTGCGCGCGCCGCTCCCGCGCCGTGTCCGAGCTCCGATGCGCCGCCCGGTACGCGCCGAGCGCGCACGCCTCACACAGCGCCCGGGCGTCGCGCCGATCGGTTTTGATCTTCCGACTGCGCGTGGCGTACATCGGCGCGAAGTTCGGGTCGGCCACGATGACCTCGTGCCCGAGGGCTTCCAGGCTGCGCGCCACCCACTCACTCTCGGTCGACGCCTCGAGCACGATGCGCGCGCGCGGGCGCCCGCCCAAGAGCGTCGCGAACGCCGCCTGCGTCGTGGCGATGCGACGGTCGAGGAACGTCCCGTCCTCCAATTGGATGCAGACCTGACTTGCGACCTTGTGCACATCAATGCCAATCTTCTCCATGGCTGGCCTCCGTTTGCGGCTCTGACCGCGTCTAAGGGTGTGGGGCATCCACATGCCACCACGTAACGGGGCCAGCCGCTTCATCCCATCTACGGTCGCGGGGTCGCTGATCCCGGCGCCTAAAGCCCGCAGGTGCCACCATGCCTTGCGCAATACGCGAGCTGACCGCTCCCCGGAGCGATCCCTGACGCGCATCGAACTGACCCACTACCTAGCCCGCGGGTAGCGGGCCGGCACACTGCTCAGGCCGGCGGGCGGACTTTCACGATCACCGTCTTGCCGCTGCGGACGCGCTCGGGGTTCGGTTTGAAGAGGCCGATCCACGCGATCCAGTACTTCTTCGCGTAGACGGGCGCCATCTTCGCCGCGATTTCCGGGTCGGTGAGGATCTCCGCCTGCCCGACGAAGTGCGGACCGTCCGCCGCGCCGACCCACACGTAGAGCGGCCCCCCTTTCTTCAGGCGCTTCGCCTTGTAGCTCGTCGGCAGCGTCGCGAAGTAGATCGCGTCGCCGTCGTACATGAACCACACGGGCACGACCTTGCTGAGCGATCCGTCCGCGCGCTTGGTCGCGGTGTAGATCTCCTTCGACGACTCGAGCGCTTTGGTGACCTCGGGGCTGAAACCGGCTTGGACGACGGCCGCCAGGAACACGCTGCCGACCACGAGCATGAGCACGAGCATCCGGCGCATACCTCCCTCCTCGTATCGACGACGTCCGTTCCCTCGAACGCCGTGCGAGCGCTCGCGTACCATCGTCCCCACGCCATTGCCACGCGGTCACGGCGCCGCCTTGACCACCCCGCGCGGCGGCAGGCAATACAGGTGCTTCGGATGGTGAGGGGGTGAGGGCGCTGGAGCGGTACGTCGACTGGGTCATCCGCCGCCGCCTTCTCGTCGTCGTCGCGATGCTGGCCGTCACGGGCTTCTGGGCCTTCCAGCTGCCGTCCCTGCGCGTCGAGATCGATCCCGACGCGAACCTCCCGCAGGATCATCCCTACATCCGAGCGCTGAAGACGCTCGAGCAGACCTTCGGCGAGAAGAACCTCGTCGTGATCGGGCTCTTCCCGAAGAGCGGCTCGATCTACACGCCGGCGTTCCTCGCCAAGATCCGGCGCCTCACGGACCGGATCGGCGACGTGCCCGGCCTGATACGCTCGACGTACCTGACCCCGTCCGCACCGCTCGTGAAAGCGATCGAGGGCGACGGGGACACGCTCGTGGTCCGCCAGGCGCTCGAAGGGCCGGCGACGACACCGGAGCAGATCGCGGAGGTGCGCCGCCGCCTCCACGTGAACCCCTTCTACGTCGGCACGGTCGTCGCCGGTGACGACTCGGCGGCCGCGATCATCGCGAACTTCAAGCTGAGCCCGGAGATGCCCGGGTACCCCGCCGTGCACGATCGCCTGAGTCGGATCGTCGCGGAGGAGAGCGACGGCACGTTCGACGCGTACTTCGGCGGCACCATCGCCTTGAACGCCGGGCTCGCACGGATCACCGAGAAAACCGTCGTGCTCTTTCCCATCGCGCTCCTCATCATCGCCGTCCTGCACTACGAAGCGTTCCGGACCGTGCAGGGGATGGTGCTCCCGGTACTGACCGCGATCCTCGCGGTGGTGTGGAGCCTCGGGCTCATGGGGTTCCTGCGCGTCCCGCTCGATCCCTTCAATACGACGACGCCGATCCTCATCCTGGCCGTCGCGGCGGGCCACGCCGTCCAGATCTTGAAGCGCTACTACGAGGAGTACGAGCGGCACCGCGATGCCCACGTCGCGATCCGCGTGGCGGTCGCGCGCTTCGGACCCGTCATGCTGACGGCCGGGACGATCGCGGCCCTCTCCTTCTTCTCGCTGACGGCGTTCCGCACGGCGGTGATCCGCAACTTCGGACTGCTCGCCGGCTTCGGCATCATCGCCACGCTGGTGATCGAGCTCACCCTCATCCCGGCCGTCCGCGCGATCCTGCCGGCGCCTCAGACGGACGAGATCGAACGCGAAGCGCGGAGCGGGCACGCCCTCTCACGCCTCCTCGCCCGGCTCACCGAGGTCGTCGCGCTTCGCCCCAGAGCGGTGATCACGGTCGCCGCGGTCGCGGTCGCGATCGCCTGCGCCGGTGCGTCGCGCATCCACGTCGACACCACTTTCAAACGACAGTTCCCACGGCACCATCCCGTGCGTGTCGCGGACGACGTCATCGGCCGTACGTTCAGCGGGACCAACACGCTGGTCTTCCTCGTGGAGGGGCCGCACGACGGCGCCCTCCACGACCCCGCGGCGCTCCGGGCGATCGCCGACCTCCAGCGCTTCGTCGAGGCCGACGCCGACGTCGGCAAGACGCTCTCGATCGTCGACTACCTGAGCGAGATGCATCATGCGCTCACCGGCAGCCCGCGTGGCACGGTCGAGGTCCCGCCGACGGACGATCTCGTCAGCCAATATCTCTTCCTCTACTCGATGTCGGGCGGGCCGGAGGACCTGAACAGCCACATCGACCTCGCCCACCGCCGCGCCGCCGTCCGCGTCTTTCTCCGTAACGATTCGACCGCCTACGGCGAGGAGCTGCTGACGCGCGTCCGCGCCCACGTCGCCGCGCATTTCCCGCGCGACTACGCCGTCGAGTACTCCGGAACGATCGCCTCGAGCGCGGCGCTGACCGATGCGATGGTGCACGGCAAGGTCCTCAACGTGATGCAGATCGCCGGCATCATCGTGATCGTATCCGGGCTCGTGCTCCGGTCGCTCGTCGGCGGTCTCCTCGTCGCGGTGCCGCTCGTCGTCGCCGTCCTCGTCAACTTCGGGGTCATGGGCTTCGCGGGCATCCCGCTCGACGTCATCACGTCGCCGATCGCCGCCATGGCGGTCGGAATCGGGTCGGACTACGCCGTGTACTTTTTGTTTCGCCTGCGCGAGGAGCTCGGGACGAGCCGGACGCCAGCGCTGGCGCTCGCGAGCACGATGCAGTCGTCCGGCAAGGCGATCGTCTACGTGTCGTCCGCGATCGCCGGAGGCTACCTCGTGCTCTGCATCTCGGGATTCGTCTTCCACATCGAGCTCGGCGTGCTCGTGGCGCTCGCGATGGTGGTGTCGAGCCTCGCGGCGATCACGCTCTTGCCGGCACTCGCGCTGATGCTGCGACCTGCGTTTCTGTTCGGTCGACCAACCGGCGCCGGCGCCGCCCAGCCGTAGCGGCGGCGGTCAGGCGATCGGCAGGCCGACGCGGAACGCCGCGCCGCCCGGCTCGTCCAGCAACGCGAGCTCGATGTTCTGGAGATCGGCGATCCGCGACGCGACGAAGAGCCCCATGCCGAGCCCGTGCACGGCGGTCGTGAAGAACGGCTCGAAAATCTTCTCCCGATGCATGGCCGGCACCCCGGGCCCGCGATCGCGCACGCCGACGACGAGTCGGTTCGCCGCGGCGTCGATGCGCGCGTCGACGTCGATCGCGGCGCCGTCCGGCGAAAAGCGGGCGGCGTTTTGGAGCAGGGTCTGGAAGAGACACGCGGCCGCCTCACGATGCACGCGGATGCGCGGCACGTCGGCCGGCACCGTCCGCCGGCAGGTGAGCCCCTTGGCTTTCAGCTCCTCGGCGACCCCTTCCTCGGCGAGGTCGAGGACGTCCGTGAACGCATGCACCTCGCGGCCCTCGGGCGGTACGGTCGTCGCGCGGATGATGTCGAGCACGAGCCCCCGAATTCGGTCGGTCTCGGCGATCGCCATCGCCAGGTAGCGCTCGCGGAACTCCGGATCCTGATATTGCGCGGGCAACAGCTGCAAGAAGGTCCGGATCGTCGCGAGCGGATTGTTGATGTGGTGCGCCAACCCCGACGCGAGGTAGCCGAGCGTCGCCGCGCGCTCCGCCCGGCGCAGCCGCTCCTCCAGCACGCGCCGCTCCTCGGCGAGCTGATATCGTCGGAGCACCTCGCGGATCGCGTAGGGCAGCATCGCGAGATAGCCCTCTTCCTTCACGATGAAGTCGTCGGCGCCGAGCTTCATCGCCTCGACGGCCACTTTCGCCGACGACGCCGTCGTGACGAAGAGGGTCGGCAGCGCCGGAGTGCGGGCGCGGATCTCCTTCAGCAGATCGAGACCGTCGCCGTCGGGGAGCCAGTAGTCGAGCACGCAGAGGTCGTAGGAGTGGGCGTTCAGGCGCCTTCGTGCCTCGGCGACCGTCGGCACCACCTCGAGCCTCCATCCCTCGAGGACGCTGCCGATCTCGTCGCCGATCAGCGCGGCGTGCGAGCCGTTGTCCTCGATGACCAGTGCCGCCTTGCTCATCCGCCTCCCGACGCGCTTCCCGTCACACGCGCCGCGGACGCTACACCAGCGAACGGCGACGCCTCAAGGTCGTTCGCCGCCTACGATGCCGCCGCGACGGGAGCCGTCGGCTCCGCCGCCTCGGCTCCGGGTTGCTTGAACCCGATCCGGAAGACCGCCCCGCCCTGCGGCGGCGTCGGCATCAGACGCAGCTCGATGTCCTGGAGATCGGCGATGCGGGATGCGACGAACAACCCCATGCCGAGCCCGTCGACCGCCGTGGTGAAGAACGGCTCGAAGATCTTCTCGCGATGATCGGGGGGAATGCCGGGGCCGTGGTCGCGGATTTCGGTCACCACCCGGCCCGAGGCGCCGTCGAGCCGTACGTCGATCTCGATCGAGCCGCCGTCGGGTGAGAACCGCACCGCGTTCTGGAGCAGCGTGAGGAGGAGACAGGTCGCCGCTTCCCCGTGCACGCGGACCGCGGGCAGCCCCGGCGCGATCACCTTCGTGCAGACGATGCCGCGCTTCTGAAGCTCGCCGGCGATGCTCTCCTCGGCGTGCGCCACGAGCTCCTCGATGTTCTGCACCTCGTGCCCCTGCTGCGGGACGGTTGCCGCCCGCATGATGTCCTTCACGAGGTCACGGATGCGCTCGCTCTCGGCGAGCGCCATCTCCAGGTATTTCGTTCGGAACTCGGGGTCGTCGATGTTCGTCGGCAACAACTGGAGGAACGTGCGAATCGTGGCGAGCGGGTTGTTGATGTGGTGCGCGAGGCCGGAGGCCAGGTACCCGAGCGTGGCGGCGCGCTCGGCTCGCTGCAACCGCTCCTCGAGCAGCTGCCGCTCGGACGCGAGCTGGCGGCGCTTCAGCACCTCCTGGACGAGGTACGGCAGCACCGCGAGGTAGCCTTCCTCTTTCACGAGGTAGTCGTCGGCGCCGAGCTTCATGGCATCGACTGCGAGCTTCGCCGACGACGCCGTCGTCACGAAGATCGTCGGCGTCTGGATGCCTCGGTGCCGAACCTCGCGCAGGAGCTCGATGCCGTCGCCGTCCGGCAGCCGGAAGTCGAAGACGAAGAGATCATACGCGCGCGAGCCGAGCTTCGTCCGCGCCTCCGCGAGCGTCGTCACCTGATCGAGGGTCCAGCCCTCGAGCGCCACTTCCAGCTCGTCCGCGATCATCTCGGCGTGCGAGCTGTTGTCCTCCACCAGCAAAGCCGCTTGGCTCATGCGCTGTCCCTCACTTCCTCGTCCATGTGTCGCGACTCGCGCGGGAAACTCAACCGAAACGTCGCACCTTCGCCGAGGTTCGACTCGACCCAGATCCGCCCTCCGTACCGCTGCACGATCCGTTTCACCACCGCGAGCCCGATGCCGTGCCCCTGCTGCACGACTCCGGCCACGGTTTGATTCGGGGCGCGGTGGTAGAGCTGGAAGATGCGACCCATCTGATTCGGCTCGATCCCGACCCCGTTGTCGCGCACGAAGTATTCGATGCTGTCGTGGTCGACGAACCCTCCGACCTCGATGACCGGGTTCGGCTTGTCGCCGACGTACTTGCAGGCGTTGGTCACCAGGTTCTCGAACACGTGGTAGATCTTCTGCTCCTCGGCGAGCATCGGCGGCAGGTCGCCGATCCGCACGTCGATGCCCTTGCTCTCGACGGCGACGTGGGCGCGCCCGACGGCCTCGGACACGACGCCCGCCACGTTCACGAGCTCGCGCCGCTCCGCCACCTCGGACTGGGTCACCACCTCGAGGAGGTTCCGCAGCATCGTGGCCATCAGGCGGCAGTCGCGCTGGAGACGCTCGACGTAGCGCTGGCCACGCGGCGAGAAGCTCGCGCCGTCGAGCTCGACGAGCTTGCGCGTCGTCTCCGTACTCGCGACCGCCACGTTCTGGAGATCGTGGGTGACGATGTGGACCAGCTCCTCGAGCTCGGCCGTCCGCTCCTGCAACTCGAGCGTCCGCGCCTCGAGCTCGCGCGTGCGCTCACGGACGCGTTGCTCGAGCAGGCGGTTCTGCTCCTCGACGATGCCCTTGGTCGTCGCGAGCTCCTCGTTCGTCCGACGCAGCAGCTCGGAAAGCGTGCCGGCGAGGTACGCGAAGACGAAGAACGTCACGCCCGAGATCCCGACGATGAAGATCCGCAGCGTCGGCGCGTAGTGGTGGTGCCAGATGCCCGCGCGTTGCGGCAGCCATCCCTGGATCTCGGCGAGGCCGAGGAGCCCGTACAGGATCGTCGCGCCCGTCGCCAGATGGAACGACGCCCGCTGCGACACGAAGATCGCGGCGGTGAGGATGATCGTCATGTACGTGAACTGCACGAGCGGGACGTCGATGCCGCCGAGGAAGTAGATGCACGCCGTGATGGCGAGCAGGTCGACGACCCAGTGCAGGTAGAAGTACGAGAGCGAGAATCCCGTGCGTCGCCCGAGGAACCAATACGGAACGTTGATGAGCGACATGGCGCCGAGGATCACGACGACCGGCGTGACCTGCGGCCAGTCGAGCCCGACCCCGAAATACGCCGCGGCCGCGAAGAACGACGCGAAGACGGACGTCCCGACCGCCCTCGTCAGCAACCCTTCGATGTACCGGCGACGCAGATTGATGTTCGCCGCAGACCCGTCCGAACCCATCAAGCGACCCGCACCCCCGCGCGTCACCGTACACGCAAGGCAGAGCCGCGCTCAACGTACATTCGCGAGCGCGTGCGTTTCGCGGGCCCGCGCGTGACAACTGTCACGCGCGGTTACAAAGCGTGCGGCACGACGTCCGATAGAACGTCCAACGTCTCCTTCAGCGTGGCGGCCGTCGCACGGCGATCCGTGCCGCGGACGACGGCGATCGGCTCGCCCATCGCGGCGACGATGCGGCAGCGCGGCGTGGGCACGCGCACCTTCGACTGCGGCGCCAGCGAGAACGAGGGCGCAGCCTGAACGGTGATCGGAAGGATCGTCGCGCGGAGCGACGCGGCGAGCCCGATCACCCCCGTGCCGACCTGGCGGTACGGTCCGCCGCCGTCGACGGGGAACGCGCACGAGCCGCCTTCGCGGATCACGTCGTAGACCGCACGCACGCGATCGGGATCGTCGAGGCGAGGCAGCAAGGCGAAGCGACCGCCGAGATCCTCGATGATGGCGCCACTCACGCGCCCCGTCAGCGTGTCGTCGACGAGACACCGCAGCGATCGCATCAACGCCAGAAAGCCGGGGTGCACGAGCGCCAGGGCCGCCACGCCGAGCGCGTCGGCGATGTAGTAGGTCAGCAGCGTCGGCTGCGCGCGCCGCGTGAAGGCGGCGAGGCGCGCGTCGACGTCGCGAACGGCGAGGAACGTGCCCGCGGCGTCCATCCACGTCCATCGGCTGGAGCGCGCGACGACGCGCATGTACCCGAGCATCGCCCGCGCGAGCGCCCGCTCGCGACGCGAGACCATGGGCGCCGCCCACGCCGCCGCCCCCGTCGTACGGGCATGCGGCGATCCCATCGGTCGAGCGCGCTCAGCCTGCACGAGCGACGCTCAGGAGGCGCGCAGCAGCGCGACGTGCTCCCGGACGAGCGTCTCGACGTCCGCAACCGTAGCGACCTTGGTGAGCTCCGTGACGTCGATCGCGCCGATGCCGAACGTCTCTTCCGCCGCGAACAGGATGTTGAGCGCGGCGACCGAATCCATGCCGAGGTCCTGTCGCAAATTCGCGTCGGGCACGACCTTGTCCGCGTCGAGCTGCAGCTCGACGGCGATGATGTCCCGTATCCTCGCGTGCAAGTTGTCCACCGAAATCTCCTTCACTGTCGCGGCGCGCGTACGACCAGCGCCGCGTTGCGCGATCCGAAGCCGAACGACGTGGAGAGGACCGCGCGGAGCGGCGCTCGGCGAGCCCCCTCGGTCACGTAGTCGAGATCGCACTCCGGGTCCGGCTCGCGCAGGTTGATGGTGGGGGGGACGACGCCCTCGTGCAGCGCCAACGTCGCGATGATGAGCTCGACCGCCGCCGAGGCGCCGATCATGTGGCCGAGCATCGACTTCGACGAGCTGACGGGGATCCGGGTCGCGTGCTCGCCGAGCGCGTGCTTCAGGATGAGGGTCTCGACCGAGTCGTTCTTGGCGGTGCTGGTCCCGTGGGCGTTCACGTAATCGATCTCGTCCGGCCGGAGTCCCGCGTGCCGAAGCGCCTGCTGCACGGCGCGCACGCCCTGCGACCCGTCGACGGACGGATGGAGATGATGATGCGCATCCGAGGTCGCGCCGAAGCCGGCGAGCTCGGCGTAGATCCGCGCCCCCCGTTCACGCGCGACCTCCTCCGCTTCGAGCAGCACCACCCCGGCGCCCTCCGACAAGACGAACCCGCACCGATCGCGCGAGAACGGACGGGAGGACTGCTCGGGCGGGTCGTTCAGTCGCGAGACCACCTGGAGCCGGTCGAACGCATGGAACAGCAGCGGAAAGATCGGCGCGTCGCTGCCGCCGACGAGCGCGGCATCCAACACTCCCGACGCGATCTGTCCCATAGCGAGCCCGGCGGCGTCGGCCCCCGCCGTGCAGGCCGTCGAGATCGAGTACGCGGGGCCGCGGAGGCCGAGCGCGATCGCTACTTCCGACGGCAAGCTGCCGGGATACTGGAGCGGACACATCGGGTGCACGCGCTCGATGCCGCGCTCGTCGAACGTGAGTCCGTCCGTGACGTTCCGGCTGATCGCACCGACGGCGCTGCCGATGCAGACCCCGACCCGATCGGGATCGAACGCGCCGGCGCCGCGCGCGTCCTCCCACGCCATGCGCGCCGCGGCGAAGCCGAAGTGCAGATAGCGCGAGAACGCCTGGATCTCCCGGCGCGCGAGGAAATCCTCGGCGACGAAGTCACGGATCTCGCCCGCGACGCGGCTGTGACAGCCGCTCGCGTCGAAGGATCCGATCTCTTTCGTACCCGACCGACCCGCGGCGACCGCGCTCCAGGTTTCGGAGACGCCGATACCGCAGGGGGTGACGCAACCAAGGCCGGTGATGACTACTCGCCGCAAGCGCGAACGTCTTTCTCCGAGGGGTGTGTCAAAGTAGCGCACGCGCAAACGCACAAGCAAGGCGCGCGGCGTTCATTCTGCGCATGCTCACCGCCCAACGCACAGCGAGCGCTTTCCATAGCGCTATCTGTAGTGGTCGCGCCCCGGCGTACCCACCAGTACGCTCACGCGCGCGGCGACGACGGCGTCACGCGCGACCGATGCGGCGGAGCTGCGCGGGGGTGAGGAAGAACTCGAGCGCGCCCGCGGAGCGCGGCGGCAAGCTCGCGACCATGATCCCCGCGAGCCCCGCTTTTCGGAATTCCATGTGCAACAGCCCCGGCGTCCCGACGAGCAGCGTCGACGCGAGCGCGGCGAGATCGGGCTCGTGACCGACGAGCACGAGACCAGCCGGACGTCCCACGTGCGCGAGCGCCGCGATCAGGGCGTCGGGACCCGCCCCCGGGGAAAGCGCGGGCGTGATCTCGATCTCGCGCTTCGATCCGAATCCCTCGGCGACGATCTCGGCCGTCTCGACCGCGCGCCGGAGCGGGCTCGCCATCACGACGTCGACGGGCAGCTCGAGCGCACGCATGCCCGCGACGACCTCGCGCAGCTTCCGCTTCCCTTCGCCCGTGAGACGGCGATCCTCGTCACGCCCGCTCGCGCTCGCGTCCTCGGCGATGGCGTGGCGGAGCAGCATCACGAGATGCGGACCGGCCATGCGTCGGCTGTCGCAGATCGCGCCGGGTCGCGCAACCTCGGTCGCGTTGACTCGGCGCCGCGACGGAGTCCAAGGTCGCGACGGACACCCCGCGATGCCTGACGACCTCGACCAGCGCTCGGCGGCGGAGCTCGCGTACCTGCGAGCCGTCCTCGCCGCGAGCACCGTCGCGGCCGACGTGCTCGCAGCGATGGAGGACGTCGCCGAGCGACTCGCGCCCGAACGCTCGGCAGACCTCGCCGCAGGCATCACGGAGCGATTCGACGGTCCACTCGCGACACACGCCGCGGGGCTCGCCGCCGTGCCCGCTCCCGCCGAGCTCGCGAGCTTCGACCGGCTGTTCGGCGCCGGCTTCCGGCACACCCGCGAATGCGCGGCGCTCTTCGGAGGATTTCCGCATGCGCCCGCGCCGGAGCGCATCCCGCGGATCCTGACGGCGCTCCATCATCACGCGCAGGCACAAGAGCACTTCTACGTCGTTCGCGCGCTCCTGCCGGCGTTCCGCGACTACTGGTCGGCGGATCGCTCACCAGAGAGCGGAGATTCCAAAGCAGAGGACGCGTCGCCGCGGTCGGCGCTCGTGCGGGTTTCCGCCGGCGGCCACCACGGCGGCTTCAGCGTGTACGTTCCGGAGGAGTACGACGGCTCCCGCCCGTGGCCGTTGATCGTCGCCCTGCACGGAGGCTCGGGAAACGGGCGCGATTTCCTCTGGACCTGGGTGCGCGACGCGAAGCGCGCCGGCTACCTGCTCGTCGCGCCGACCGCGGTCGGCGCGACCTGGGGCGACGTCGACGAGATCGGGCTCCTCGAGATCGTCGCCTGGCTCCAGACCCGTTACCGCGTCGATGCCGATCGCATCCTTCTCACCGGGCTGTCCGACGGCGGCACATTCACGCTCGTCTACGGCCTCGCGCATCCGGAGGTGTTCCGCGCCCTGGCGCCGTGCTGCGGGGTCTTCCATCCGGTGAGCTTCACCAACGGCAACCTCGAGCGCGCGCGCGGCATGCCGGTCTACCTGGTCCACGGCGCCCAGGATTTCTTGTTCCCGGTCGGCCTCGCGCACGTCACGCGCGACACGCTGACCGCCGCCGGGGCTCGGCTCGACTACCGTGAGCTGCCCGAGCTGTCGCACACGTACCCGCGAAGCGAGAACCCCGCGATCCTCGCCTGGTTCGCCGAGGTCGCGACCCCGCGGAGGTGAGGCCGCGGGCATCCGGCCCGCGTCGTGGACGGCCGCCGTCGCCGTGGCGGAGGCCAAGCCGATCCGCTAGGGTCCCCGGCCAACACATTTCAGGAGGATTCCCATGAAGCTCGACAGTGTAGTGGCGATGGTGACCGGTGGTGCGTCCGGTCTCGGCGAAGCGACGGTGCGCACGCTCGTCGCCGGCGGCGGCCGCGCCGCGATTCTCGATCGGCCGAACTCGCCCGGCGAGAAGCTCGCGGCCGAGCTCGGCGCGAAGTCCGCGATCTTCGTCCCGGCCGACGTGACGTCCGAGGACGAGATGAAGGCCGCCGTCGACAAGACGGTCGCGACGTTCGGCAAGGTAAACGTGTGCGTGAACTGCGCGGGCGTCGGCATCGCCGTTCGCACCATCAGCAAGCAGGGCCCGCACTCCCTCGACATGTTCCACATGGTGCTCAAGGTGAACCTACTCGGCACCTTCAACGCGATCCGCCTCGCGGCCGCCGCCATGGCGACCAACGAGCCGAACGAAGAGAAGGAACGCGGCGTCATCATCAACACCGCGTCGGTCGCCGCATTCGACGGGCAGATCGGCCAAGCCGCCTACTCCGCGTCCAAGGGCGGCGTCGTCGGCATGACGCTCCCGATCGCGCGCGACCTCGCGTCGATGGGCATCCGCGTCTGCACGATCGCGCCCGGCACGTTCGACACGCCGATGCTGGCGCTCCTACCGAAGGAGAACCGCGATGCCCTCGGCGCCGCCATCCCCTTCCCGTCCCGGCTCGGCCGCCCCGAGGAGTTCGCGGCGCTCGCGAAGCACATCGTCGAGAACTCCATGCTGAACGGCGAGACGATCCGCCTCGACGGCGCGATCCGCATGCCGCCGAAGTAACGCCGGTCATCCGACTGCAATCGAGGGCGGCGACCGCACGCGTGGTCGCCGCCCTCGTCGTTTCCGCTACTCGTGATCCATCGTCTGGAGCAGGCTCGCCAGGTCCTCGGCGTGCTCCTCCTCCATCGCGAGGATGCCCTCCAGCATCCGGCGCGTGGTCGGGTCCTTGTCGCTGACGAAGGCGATCATCTCGGCATACGAGTCGATCGCGATGCGCTCCGCGACGAGGTTCTCGCGGATCATGTCCACCAGGCTCTCACCCTCGACGTATTCGGAGTGGCTGCGCGTCAGCATCCCCTCCGGGTTGAGATTCGGCTCGCCACCGAGCTGCACGATGCGAACGGAGATCTCGTCGGCGTGGGCCTGCTCTTCGTTCGCGTGCGCCAGGAACTCCTGCGCAACCGACTGCGCGTGGATGCCGTTCGCCATGAAGTGATGGCGCTTGTACCGCAGCACGCACACGATCTCGGTCGCGAGCGCCTCGTTCAGGAGCTTCACGACCACCTCCGGATCCCCGCGATACCCCTCGGTGACCGCGCCCTTTTCGATGTGCTCGCGCGCACGCCGGCGGAGCTCTTTCACGTCGGTGAGAAACGGCTTCGGCTTCTTCGCTTTGGTTTTGGTCTTCTTCACGTACGCTTTCCCCCTTCTCGGTTCGAAAATCTCTAGCAACGCGCACGATGCTGCGGAAGCGCCCAGCCCGGCGCCAACCGGGCCGATGTCATCGGGGGGCCGAGCCGCCGGGAAGCGAACGTCATCGCCCACAACACCCTCGACGGGGTCGAGCTCCGCGCCTTCCGCAACCGCTCTTTCTCGAACCTCGTCTACGCCAACGGCGGGATCGGCAGCGACCGCCCGAACGACGGCATTCTCGTCACTCCCGAACACCACCCTGGACCGCGTCACTCCGCACGACGGAGAAGCCGACGACTCGGGCGGCGGGTCGATCAGCTCCTCGAAGGCCAGACCCCGCGCGCCGCGGAGCTCCGCGCCCTGCCTTAAATCGTCATCTGGTCGGCGAAGCGCCCCGCGTACACCGCGGCGCCTTCGGCGCGCTGCAGAACGATCTGACAGAGACGAACGCCCGCCCGTATCGCGAGCGGCCGGCCGGCCACGTTCGACATCTCGAGCACCTGGCGATTGTTCACGCCCGGAGCGACGAAGCCCGACGTCACGTGGATCATGAGACCGAGCCGGGCATACCGGCTCCGCCCCTCGAGCCAGCCGCCGACGTCGGGCGGCAGCTGGATCCGCTCGCGGGTGATGCCGTGGATCGTTTCGCCCGGCTGCAACACGTACGGCTCGGTGAGTGATCGCACCTCGGTGACCGTGCGGTAGTCGGCCGCCTCGTCGAGGTCGATCACGGGCGGCCCCCCCTGCATGACGCGAATTTCATCACCCAGGTGGAGGTCGACCGAGGCCGGGCCGATCTGGTCGGGCTCGAGTGGGTCGATCACCAGCCGTCCACTCGCGATTTCACGCACGATCACGTCGTGGGTCAGGATCACTCGGGGGTCTCCTCGACGCGCACTGTACCGGTGCGAAAGGAGGCAGACGAGCCACATCCTTGGGCAGGGCGCGACGGCATTCGCGGCCCTGATGGCGTGCATCACGCAACGCGGCACCAACCTAATGAAACTTGACAGATTGTAGGATCCTCTATACGTCCGTTCGGCCGACAGGGGGCGACACCTCATGAAATTAGGCGAAGAGCACGCGGACCTCGATGACATCGATCGTCAGATTCTTGCGCTCATGCAGGAGAATTGTCGGCTCCCGCTCGCCAAGATCGGCGAGAAGGTCGGCCTTTCGGCCCCCTCGGTGATGGAGCGCGTCAAGAAGCTCGAGGACGGCGGCATCATCACCGCCTACCGTGCGGTCGTGAACGCGCGACTGCTCGGCAAGGACATCACGGCGTTCATCGGCGTATCGACCGGACACCCGCATGCGATCGACGCCTTCGAGCGCCAGATCGAGTCGCTCGACGACGTGCTCGAGTGTCATCACGTGACGGGGTCGCACACGATGATTTTGAAGGCGAAGACGCGCAACACGTCGTCGTTGGAGGAGCTGATCAGCCGGATCCGGTCGATCGCGGGGGTGGTGCGGACGGAGACGATGGTGGTGCTGTCGACTCACACCGAGCGCATTCAGGTGCCGGTCGTCGAGCCGACGCCGGTTCCGAAGCGGGGACGGCGGGCGGCGGACAAGGCCGTGCACCTGAAGGGCGTGCACTAGGAGGAACCACCCATGGCACGATCACGACTGCCCGGACGCCAAGGCCTCTACGACCCCGTCCACGAGCACGACGCCTGCGGCGTCGGCTTCGTCGTAAACATGAAGGGCGAGAAGTCGCACACGATCATCGAGCAGGGTCTCCAGATCCTCGCGAACCTCACGCACCGTGGGGCGTGCGGCTGCGATCCGCTGACGGGTGATGGCGCCGGCATCCTGACGCAGATGCCCGACGCGTTCCTCCGCAAGGTGTGCGCCGGTCTCGACATCACCCTGCCCCCGGCGGGCGAGTACGGCGCCGGCATGGTGTTCCTGCCGGAGCGCGTCGACGAGCGGAACGAGTGCCTCGAGATGTTCGAGAAGGTCGTCCGCGAGGAGGGCCAGAAGCTCCTCGGGTGGCGGCGCGTCCCGGTCGACGCGAGCAAGTGCGGTCCGCTCGCGCGCGAGTCGATGCCGGAGATCCGGCAGATCTTCATCGCGCGCGGCCGGACCACGCCGGATCAAGCCGCGCTCGAGCGGAAGCTCTATGTGATCCGGAAGCGGGTCGAGCAACAGGTGCGCGAGTCCGGGCTCCGGGACAGCGAATCGTTCTACGTGCCGAGCCTTTCGACGCGCACGATGAACTACAAGGGGCTGCTGCTCCCGGACCAGATTCCCCAGTTCTACAAGGATCTGACCGACCCCGACTTCACCAGCGCGCTCGCCCTCGTGCACCAGCGCTTCAGCACCAACACGTTCCCGTCCTGGGACCGTGCGCACCCGTACCGCTACGTGGCGCACAACGGCGAGATCAACACGCTCCGCGGCAACGTGAACTGGATGCACGCGCGCGAGTCGATGTTCGCGTCGCCGCTCTTCGGCGAGGACATGGAGAAGCTCTTCCCGATCATCGCGCCGGGCGGCAGCGACTCGGCGGGTTTCGACAACGCCCTCGAGCTGCTCGTCCACACGGGCCGGCCGATCTCGCAGGCGGTCATGATGATGATCCCCGAGGCCTGGCAGAAGCACGAGGGCATGAGCGCGGAGAAGCGCGCCTTCTATCGCTACCACGCGTGCCTCACCGAAGCGTGGGACGGTCCGGCCTCGATCGCGTTCAGCGACGGCACGATGATCGGCGCCGTGCTCGATCGGAACGGCCTCCGGCCGTCACGCTACGTCGTCACGAAGGACGGTCTCGTCGTGATGGCATCCGAGGTCGGCGTCCTCGACATCGCCCCGGAGAACGTGCTCGCCAAGGGCCGCCTCCAGCCGGGTCGCATGTTCCTCGTCGACCTCGCTCAGGGCCGCATCATCGCCGACGAGGAAGTGAAGGCCGCGATCGCGTCGCGTCAGCCGTATCAGCAGTGGCTCGACGAGTGCCTGACCCGCCTCGACGACCTGCCCGCTCCCGCCGCGCCGGCACCGGCGTTCGACGACGCGGAGCGGCTCACGCGCCAGCAGGCCTTCGGCTACACCCTCGAGGACCTCAAGTTCTTGATGTCGCCCATGGCGCTGAACGGCCAGGAAGCCGTCGGATCGATGGGCACCGACACGCCGCTGGCGGTGCTCTCGAACAAGCCGCAGCTCCTCTACAACTACTTCAAGCAGCTCTTCGCGCAGGTCACGAACCCGCCGATCGACCCGATCCGCGAGGAGCTCGTGATGTCGCTGAAGGCGACCATCGGCTGCGAGGAGAACCTCTTCGAGGAGACCCCCAGGCACTGCCGGCAGCTCGAGCTCGAAGACCCCGTCATCGACAATGCCGCGCTCGCCAAGATCAAGAGCCTGGATCGCGACAAGCTGAAGACGGTCACGATCCCAATGCTCTATCGGGTGGCGGACGGCGGCGCCGGGCTCGAGAAGGCGCTCTCGGTGCTCTGCTGGGAGGCCGAGGTCGCGATCACGAACGGCGCGACGTTGCTCGTGCTCACCGATCGCGGCATGGACGCGGAGAACGCGCCGATCCCTGCCCTGCTCGCGACGGCAGCCGTGCACCATCAGTTGATCCGGAGCGGCAATCGCACCCGCTGCGGCCTCGTCATCGAGTCGGGCGAGCCGCGCGAGGTGCAGCACTTCGCCCTCTTGGTCGGCTACGGCGCCGGCGCGATCAATCCGTACCTCGCCATCGAAACCGTCGAAGAGATGGTTCGCGACGGACTCGTGAAGGGTCATTCCGCGGAGGAGTCGGTCGAGCACTACTTGAAGGCCGCCAACAAGGGGATCCTCAAGGTCATGACGAAGATGGGCATCTCGACCATCCAGAGCTACCGCGGCGCGCAGATCTTCGAGGCGATCGGCCTCAACCGCGAGCTCATCGACGCGTACTTCACGAACACCGCCTCACGGATCGAAGGCATCGGCCTCGATGCGATCGCCGCCGAGAGCGCCGCCCGCCACGCTCACGCCTACGAGGTCGCACCGGAGCTCGACGGGGATCTCGATCCCGGCGGGCAGTACCAGTGGCGCCGCCGCGGCGAGTTCCACATGTACAACCCGAACTCGATCGCCAAGCTCCAGCACGCGGTGCGCGCGGGGAGCTACAAGCTCTTCAAGCAGTACTCCGAGGTCGTGAACGACGAGAGCAGGAACCTCTGCACGCTCCGCGGCCTCTTCAAGTTCCGTGCGTCGAAGTCGATCCCGCTCGACCAGGTCGAGCCGGCAAGCGAGATCGTCAAGCGCTTCAAGACGGGCGCCATGTCGCTCGGGTCCATCAGCCGAGAGGCGCACGAGAACCTCGCGATCGCGATGAACCGCATCGGCGGCAAGTCCAACACCGGCGAGGGCGGCGAGGATCCCGTGCGCTACGAGCGCGACGCCAACGGCGACTCACGCCGGAGCGCGATCAAGCAGGTCGCGTCGGGACGCTTCGGCGTGACGAGCCACTACCTCGTCAATAGCGACGAGATCCAGATCAAGATGGCGCAGGGAGCCAAGCCCGGCGAGGGCGGACAGCTCCCCGGCCACAAGATCGACGAGTACATCGCGCGGATCCGCTACTCGACGCCCGGCGTCGGCCTGATCTCGCCGCCGCCGCATCACGACATCTACTCGATCGAGGATCTCTCGCAGCTGATCCACGATCTGAAGAACGCCAACAACCAGGCGCGCATCAGCGTGAAGCTCGTGGCCGAAGTCGGCGTCGGAACGGTCGCGGCCGGCGTCGCGAAGGCGAAGGCGGACGTCGTGCTGATCAGCGGCTACGACGGCGGGACCGGCGCGTCTCCCCTCACCTCGCTGAAGCACGCGGGCATTCCTTGGGAGCTCGGCCTCGCCGAGACCCAACAGGTGCTCGTCATGAACGATCTGCGCGGCCGCATCCGCGTCGAGACCGACGGTCAGCTGAAGACGGGGCGCGACATCGCGGTCGCGGCGTTGCTCGGCGCCGAGGAGTTCGGTTTCGCGACGTCGGCGCTCGTCGCATCGGGGTGCATCCTGATGCGCGTCTGCCACCTCAACACCTGCCCCGTCGGCATCGCGACGCAGGATCCCGTGCTGCGCAAGAAGTACGAGGGCAAGCCCGAGCACGTCGTGAACTTCATGATGTTCATGGCCGAAGAGCTCCGCGAGATCATGGCCGAGCTCGGCTTCCGCACCGTCGACGACATGGTCGGCCGCGTCGACAAGCTCGAGACGCGCGACGCGATCGAGCACTGGAAGGCACGTGGGCTCGACCTCACGGAGATCCTCCACCGCGTGGAAGCCGCGGAGAACGTCGCCATCCATTGCGTGACCACCCAGGATCACGGGCTCGATGCGGCGCTCGACAACCAGCTGATCGCGACCTGCCAGCCGGCGATCCGATCCGGGACGCCCGTCGAGGCGGAGTTCCCGATCCGCAACGTCAACCGCACGGCCTGCACGATGCTGTCGGCGGAAGTGTCCCGACGCCACGGCGCCGCCGGCCTCCCGCCGGAGACGATCAAGCTCAAGTTCTCGGGCTCGGCCGGCCAGAGCTTCGGCGCCTTCATGGCGCCGGGCATCGCGGTCACGCTCGAGGGCGATGCGAACGACTACTTCGGGAAGGGCATCTCGGGCGGCCGCATCGTCGTGTTCCCGCCGAAGGCGGCGACGTTCGTGCCGGAGGACAACATGATCGTCGGCAACGTCTCGCTCTACGGCGCAACCGGCGGCGAGGTGTTCTGCCGCGGTCAGGCCGGCGAGCGGTTCGCCGTCCGCAACAGCGGCGTCACGGCCGTCATCGAGGGCGTCGGCGACCACGGCTGCGAATACATGACCAAAGGGCTCGTGCTGGTGCTCGGCAAGACCGGCCGGAACTTCGCGGCCGGCATGAGCGGCGGCGTCGCGTACGTGTACGACGCCGACGACGACTTCGCCGGCCACTGCAACATGAGCATGGTCGAGCTCGATCCGATGGAGGAGAAGGACCTGACGCTCGTGAAGGACCTGATCCAGCGACACTACGAGTACACGGAGAGCACCGTTGCCTGGCGCATCTTGTCGGGCTGGAAGGATACGTCGCGCCACTTCAAGAAGGTGATGCCGGTCGAGTACCGCAAGGTCCTCGCCGCGGCCCACCTCGACAGCGAAGCTTCGCGCCTGGCGGCGGTCTAAGCACATGGGAAAGATCACCGGTTTTCTGGAGATCCCGCGGGAGATGCCGGCGCGTCGGCCGGTCTCCGAGCGGCTGAAGGATTGGCAGGAGCTCGAGGGCAAGCTGCCCGAGGACAAGCTCCAGCAGCAGGGCGCGCGCTGCATGGATTGCGGCATTCCCTTCTGTCACAAGGGCTGCCCGCTCGGGAACATCATCCCCGACTGGAACGACCTCGTGTATCGCGGTCGCTGGAAGGACGCGATCGACCGCCTGCACTCGACCAACAACTTCCCCGAGTTCACCGGCCGCGTCTGCCCTGCCCCGTGCGAAGAGGCCTGCGTGCTCCGGATCAACGACGACCCGGTCACGATCAAGCAGATCGAGAAGCAGATCATCGACCACGCCTTCAAGGAGGGGTGGATCGCTCCGGTGCCGCCGAGCCGCCGCACGGGCAAGAAGATCGCCGTCGTCGGGTCGGGTCCGGCGGGCCTCGCGGCCGCCGCGCAGCTGAATCGTGCCGGCCACACGGTCGAGGTCTTCGAGCGCGCCGACCGGATCGGCGGGCTTCTGATGTACGGCATTCCCGACTTCAAGCTCGAGAAGCACATCGTCGAGCGCCGCGTGCAGCAGATGCGTGACGAGGGCGTGGTGTTCCACGTGAACGCCAACGTCGGGGACAACGTCGCGGTCGCCGACTTGCGGACGAAGTTCGACGCGATCGTCCTCTGCGGCGGCGCCACGGCGGCACGCGATCTTCCGATTCCGGGCCGCGACCTCAAGGGCATCCATTTCGCCATGGATTTCCTCCCCCAGCAGAACAAGAAGGTCGCCGGCGACGACGTTCCGCATCAGATCCTCGCGACCGGCAAGAACGTCGTGATCCTCGGCGGCGGTGATACCGGCTCCGACTGCCTCGGCACGTCGAATCGGCAGGGCGCCAAGAGTGTCCACCAGTTCGAGCTCCTCCCGAAGCCTCCCGAGGATCGTACGGAGGACATCGCGCCGTGGCCGTACTGGCCGATGATCCTCCGGAGCTCGAGCTCGCACGAGGAAGGCGTCGTCCGCGACTGGAGCATCAACACGAAGAAGTTCAGCGGTGACGCGAACGGCAACGTGACGAAGCTGCACGGCGTGCGGCTCGAGTGGAAGAAGAGCGAGAACGGCCGTCCGCAGATGGTCGAGGTGCCCGGCAGCGAGTTCGAGCTCGACGCCGACCTCGTCCTGCTCGCGATGGGCTTCGTCGGACCCGAGAAGCCCGGCATGATCGAGCAACTCGGGGTCGCGCTCGACGAGCGCGGCAACGTCTCCGTCGGGGCCGATTACCAATCGAGCGTCCCGGGCGTCTTCGCCTGCGGCGACATGCGTCGCGGCCAGTCGCTCGTCGTGTGGGCGATCTGGGAAGGACGCGAGGCCGCGCGCGGCGTCGACACCTACCTCATGGGCGAAACGAGCCTGCCCGCGAGCCCCGAGCTCTAGGGAAGCTCGCCTCCGGTTGCAGGCCGCCGGCGACCCGGCGAGGATGCGGCCCGTGCGGCTCGTCCTCGTCGCGTTGCTCGCGTCCCTCGCGATTTCTCAGGAGGCTCTCGCCGCCCCGATCCGGTGCGGGGCAGTCGTCGAGGAGAGCGCCGTCCTCGACCGCGATCTCCGCTGCGACGGCGTCGCGATCGTGCTCCGCAATCCGCGGAGCGTGCTCCATCTGAACGGCCACACGATCGAGTCCGCCCGGTCATGCGCCGAAGGCGCGGCGCCGAGCGGCATCACCGTCGAGCGCACGGCGGAAGGTGCGCAGATTCTCGGCCCCGGCGTCGTCCGCGGTTTCGTGACCGGCATCGCGCTCGGCGACGCCGTGCGGGTGCAGACGCGCGACGTACGGGTCACCGACAGTTGCGCCGTCGGGATCCTCATCGTGGGGAGCGACGGCGTCCGCATCCGGGACGCCCTTCTGCACCGCAACGGCAGCGCGTCCGACGATGGCGCCGCCGTCCGGGTGGAGCAGAGCAGTCGGTTCTTCCTGGAGGGCAGCGACGTGTTCGCGAACCACGGCGGCACCAAGAGCGCGGCTGTCGACCTCCGCGATTGCGACAATTGTCGGATCGTCGCGAACCGGATCGTCGCGAACGCCGGGCCCGGCCTCCGGCTCGATCAGGAGTCACGCGGCACGGTCGTCGAGCGCAACGTCGTACTCGACTCACGCGGCCGCGACGTCGTCGACGCCAGCAACGACGGGACCTACGTCCTCAATCTCTTCGAGCGCGGCGACGGCATCCGGCCGCCCGCGCTCGCACCCCCGACCGGCCCTCCGGCTCCCGCGCTCCCGGCGCCGGCCGGTTGCGGCGTCATGCACGTTCCGATCGCGCCGCGCGCGACGGAGACCCTACAGTGCCCACCGACGACCGGCTCCCGCGCCGTACGAAACGGCGTGGTCGCCTATCGGCTGCTGAATCCCATGACCCTCCAGCCGTTTCACCTGGCTTGCGAAGGGGTCGAGACGCGCGCTCCCGACGGCAGCGCGGGCGGGTCGGTGCGCTGCACCAACCCGGAACGGACGTATCCCGCGCTCCTCGAAATGACCTGCTGCCTCCAGTAGCGGCCGACTTCATCGGCCGCCCCCGGAAACGGTCAGTCCTCGTCTTCGTGCACCTGCTGCGCGAGGTAGTGCGCCTCGCCGATCGTCTCGACGAGGTGGATCTGGGTCTCGAGCCAGTCGAGATGCTCTTCCTCGCTCACGAGGATGTCCTCGACGAGCTCGCGGGTGCCGTTGTCCCCGACCTCGGTGCAGAGCGCGATGCCCTTGTTGAGCCGCGCAACCGCATCGACCTCGAGCTGGCGATCGAGCTTCAGCTGCTCGGGCACCGTCTCACCCACGTTGACCTTGTAGAGGCGCTGCAGGTTGGGAACGCCGTCGAGATAGAGGATGCGCTCGATCAGGTCGTCGGCGTGCTTCATCTCCTCGATCGACTCCTTGCGGATGCGCGAAGCGAGGCCCAGGTAGCCCCAGTTCTTACACATCTTGGCGTGGATGAAGTACTGGTTGACCGAGGTGAGCTCACCCGTCAGGACGTCGTTCAAGAACTCCAGCACCTTCTTGTTTCCCTTCATGAATCACCTCCTCCGGCTGCCGTTGCGGGCACGGTAGCACGGGGAGCGCGGACACACGAAGACACCCGATCCCGGGAGAACGGGCGCAGCGATGCTGGAATTCAGGCCGAGGCTGGCTCGGTCGCGACCGTCGCGGTGACCACCGTCACCGTCACGTCGTCCACGATCGCGGCCGCGCGACAGCGGGCCAGGCATTCACGGATCAACGGCTTGCAGGCACCGCAGCCGGTCCCGGCTCCGCAACGTCGTCCGACTTCCTTCACGGTGGTGGCGCCCGCCTGAATCGTTTCGACGAGCTCGCGTTCGGAGACGTTGGTACAGAGGCACACGATCATGGTCGCTCGTATGTAGCGACATTGAGAATCATTATCAACGAGGATTCTGAGGAATTACGATTCTGCCGTGAATTCAGCCACTTGAGCCACTCAACCCGCGAGCGGGATCTATAGATGGATGGCGCGCTTGCCGACGGCGAGCGCCGCTTCCTTGATCGCTTCGGGCAGCGTCGGATGGGCGTGGACCGAGCGGGCGATGTCCTCGGCCGAAGCGCCGAACTCCATGGCGACGGCGACCTCCGCGATCAGGTCGGACGCGCGCGGCCCGAGGATGTGCACGCCGACGATCCGGTCGGTCTTGGCGTCGGCGAGCATCTTCACGGAGCCGTTCGTCTCGCCGAGGCAGCGGGCGCGCGCGTTGGCCTGGAACGGACAACTGCCGATCGCGAGCTCGATCCCCTGCTGCTTTGCTTCCTCTTCCGTGAGCCCGACACTCGCGAGCTCGGGCCAGGTGTAGACGACGTTCGGAATCGCGGCGTAGTTCACGTGCGCCGCGTGGCCCGCCATCATCTCGGCGGCCGCGGTCCCCTCCTCCTCCGCCTTGTGCGCGAGCATCGGCCCGGCGATGACGTCGCCGATCGCAAACACGCCGGCGACGTTGGTCTCGAATCGCTCGTTCACCACGACCCGCTGCCGCTCGTCGAACGCGACGCCGATCTCGCGGGCGCCGAGCGCGTCGGTGTGCGCACGCCGGCCGACCGACACCAGCACGACGTCGGCCTCGATCTGGGACGACGTCCCTTTCGACTCGAGCGTGACCTTCATGCCGTCGGCCGTCCGCTCGGCCTTGGTCGCCGCGGTTTCGAGCTGGAACGTCATGCCCTGCTTCTGGAGCACCTTCTGGAGCGCGACGCCCATGCCGCGATCCATCATCGGCACGATCCGATCGAGGAACTCGACGACCGTGACCTTTGCGCCGAGCCGGAGCCACACCGACCCGAGTTCGAGCCCGATCGCGCCGCCGCCGATCACGAGGAGATGCTTCGGTACCTTCGGCAGGGTGAGAGCCTCGGTCGAGCTCACGACGCGCTCGCCGTCGAACGGCAGGCTCGGCAACGCGCTCGGCTCACTGCCGGTCGCGATCAGGATGCGGGCGCCGGCGATCGTCTGCTCGCCGTCGCCGTCACGCACGACGATCCGGCGCGCGTCGAGAAACCGACCCGCGCCCTTCACCCAGTCGATCTTGTTCTTCTTGAAGAGCGTGTTGAGGCCCGAGGTGCCGAGCTTCACCACCTTGTCTTTCCGAGCCATCATCGCCGGGATGTCGAGGGAGACCTCGCCGACGCCGATGCCGTGCACGCCGAGCCCGCTCTTCGCCTGATGAAAGAGCTCGCTCGAATCCAGCAGCGCCTTGCTCGGGATGCAGCCGACGTTGAGACACGTGCCGCCGAGCGTCGGGTACTTCTCGACGACCGCGACCCGCATGCCGAGCTGCGCGGCGCGGATCGCCGCGACGTAGCCGCCGGGGCCAGAGCCGATGACGATGAGATCGTAGGCGTCGGCCGCCATCACACCTCCAGGAGCAAGCGCGCCGGGTCCTCGAGGCGCTCCTTCACGCGCACGAGGAACGTGACCGCCTGCTCGCCGTCGACGAGCCGGTGGTCGTACGACAACGCGAGATACATCATCGGCCGGATCACGATCTGATCGTCGATCACGACCGGCCGCTTCTCTATTTTGTGCATGCCGAGAATCCCGCTCTGGGGCGGATTCAGGATCGGCGTCGACAACAGCGACCCGTAGACGCCGCCGTTCGAGATCGTGAACGTGCCGCCCGCGAGGTCGTCGATCGCGAGCTTGCCGTCGCGGGCAAGGCCGGCGAGGCGGAGGATCTCGCGCTCGATCTCGGCGAACGACATCCGGTCGGCGTGCTTCACGACCGGTACGACGAGACCGCGATCGGTGCCGACGGCGACCCCGAGGTGGACGAAGTGCTTGTAGACGACGTCGTCGCCCCGGATCTCCGCGTTCACCGCCGGCACTTCCGCGAGTGCCGAGATGCAGGCGCGGGCGAAGAACGACATGAAGCCGAGGCCGACGCCGTGCGCCTTCTGGAAGCGTTCCTTGTGCGCAGCACGGACCGCCATGACCGCGGTCAGGTCGACCTCGTTGAACGTAGTGAGGATCGCCGCCGTACGCTGCGCCTGCACGAGCCGCTCGGCGATGCGCTTCCGGAGCCGGCTCATCGGCACGGCTTCCTCGCCCTCCTTCAACGCGCCGGGGGCCGCGGGGGCGGGAACCGGCGGCTTCGGCGCGGGAGCCGCAGGCGCCGCTGACGGCGGGCTCGGGGCTGCGCCGGTGGCGGGCTTCGACTCGTGCTCGAGGTGCGCGAGCACGTCGCCTTTCGTGAGCCGACCGCCCTTCCCCGACGCCGCGATCGCGCCCGGATCGAGCGCGTGCTCGTCGATGAGATGGCGAACCGCCGGACTCAACGGTCCGACGGGCTTCGACGGAGAGGACGGTGCCGGCGGCGCGGCCGCAACCGTCGGCGCGGGGGTCGCAGGAGCGGGCTTGGGAGGCTCGGGTGGCACGGGCGATTGCGCAGGTGGGGCCGATGCCGCCGGCTTCGCGGCCGCGGCTCCAGCCCCCTCGTCGATCCGCGCCACGACCTCGCCGACCGTGACCGTCGCCCCCGCGTCCTTCACGATGCGGAGCACCCCGGCCTGCTCGGCCGCGATCTCCATACTGGCCTTGTCGGTCTCGAGCTCGAGCAGGATCTCGTCGCGCTCGACCCGCTCACCCTCCTGCTTGGCCCAACGGACGATGACACCTTCGGTCACCGACTCGCCGAGCGTCGGAATCCGCACCTCGAACGCCATGACCGTCCTATCCTCCCGCCCGCACCGCTCAGCGCGCGAACGCTCGATTGATCAGATCCGCTTCCTCTTGTTGGTGGATCTTGTACGAGCCCGTCGCGGGGCTCGCGGCCACGCGACGCCCGACGTACGACAGCGGCTGCAAGTGCTCCGGGAGAACCGGCCGCATCTGGTTGAAGATGAAGTGCCAGGCTCCCATGTTCGACGGCTCTTCCTGCACCCAGAAGACCTGCTTCGCTTGCGGGTAGCGCGCGAGAATGTCCGCGATCTCCTGACGAGGGAACGGATGCAGCTGCTCGACGCGGACGAGCGCCACCGTGTCGATCTCGCGCTCCGCACGCCCGGCGAGAAGCGAGTAGTAGACCTTGCCGCTGCACAAGATGACCCGCGTGACCTTCTGCGGATCGATCGTGACCCCGACGTCGACCGTGCCCGCCGGCGGCTCGTCGAGGACCGCGTGGAAGGTGCCGTCGGTGAAATCTTTCAACGGTGACACTGCCCACTTGTATCGGAGCAGCATCTTCGGGCTCATGACGATCAACGGCTTCCGGAACGGGCGGTGCATCTGCCGCCGGAGCGCGTGGAAGTACTGTGCCGGCGTCGTGAAGTTGCAGACCTGCATGTTCATGTCGCCGCAGAGTTGGAGATAGCGTTCGAGCCGTGCGCTCGAGTGCTCCGGCCCCTGGCCTTCGTACCCGTGCGGCAGCAGCATCACGAGCCCGCTCATGCGCTGCCACTTCGACTCCGAGCTCGACACGAACTGATCGACGATCACCTGCGCGCCGTTGGCGAAATCGCCGAACTGCGCCTCCCAGATGACGAGCTTGTGCGGGTCCGCGAGGCTGAAGCCGAACTCGAATCCGAGGCACGCGTACTCGGACAGCATACTGTCGAAGATCAAGAACTTGCTCTGTCCCGGACGAATGTTGTCGAGCGGCACGTAGCGGGCGCCGTTTTCGATGTCGTGAAATACGGCGTGGCGGTGGCTGAACGTACCGCGCCCGACGTCCTGCCCGCTCATGCGGACCGGAACGCCTTCGAGCACGAGCGAGCCGATCGCGAGCGCTTCGGCGCACCCCCAGTCGATGCGCTGCCCCTCGCGCACCATGACGGCGCGCTGCTCCATCAGCTTCACGACCTTGGGATTCGGATGGAATCCCTCGGGCGTGCGCTGCATGGCGGCGGTCACCTCTTCGAGCACGGCCGCGGGGACACGCGTGTCGGCGCCCCAGTCGTCACCGGCCCACCCGAGCCCACGCCAGAGTCCTCCGAACGCGAACACCGGCTGGCGCGGCATGAAGTCGCGCGCGTAGCCGTGGGCGTCGTCGAGAAGATCGCGGAACTCCTTGATGCGCTTGTCGGCGTCCGCCTCGGTGACGACGCCGTCGCCCGCGAGCCGCTGGCGATAGAGCGCGAGCGGCGTCGCATGCTCGTTGATCACCCGATACATCGCCGGCTGGGTGAAGGTCGGGTCGTCGAGCTCGTTGTGGCCGTGGCGGCGGTAACAGACGAGGTCGATGATGACGTCCTTCTTGAACTGTTGCCGGAACGCGATCGCGAGCCGCGCCGCCTGTACCGCCGCTTCGGGATCGTCGCCGTTCACGTGGAAGACGGGCGCCTGGATGATCTTCGAAACGTCGCTCGGATAGGGCGTGAAGCGATACGACTCGGGCGGCGTGGTGAACCCGATCTGGTTGTTGACGATGATGTGGATCGTGCCGCCGGTGCGGTAGGCCTCGAGCTCGGAAAGGCCGAGCGTCTCGGCGACGACGCCCTGACCCGTGAACGCCGCGTCGCCGTGCATCAGCACGGGCACGACGCGCGCGCGCTCCGTGTCGCCGAGATGGTTCTGCTTGGCGCGCACCATACCCTCGATCACCGGATTGATGGCTTCGAGGTGGCTCGGATTCGCGCTGAGCGACAGGTGCACCTTGTGCCCCGAGCGCGTCTGCCGGTCGTGCGAGTACCCGAGGTGGTACTTCACGTCGCCGTCGCCGGTCGCCTGCTTCGTGAGGAACGTGCCCTCGAACTCGGCGAGGATCATCTCGTAGGGCTTGCGCAGGATGTTGGCGAGCACGTTCAGGCGGCCGCGGTGCGGCATCCCGAGCACCATCTCCTCGACGCCGAGCGCTCCTCCTTCTTCGACCAGGGTCGAGAGCAACGGGATCAACGCATCGCCGCCCTCGAGCGAGAAGCGCTTGGCGGTCGGGTAGCGGATCTGAAGGAACTGCTCGAAGCCTTCGGCCACCACGAGATCGTCGAGGATGCGGCGGCGGTCGTCGGGCGCGAGCTCGGGCCGATTGGACGACGGCTCCATCCGCTCGGAGAGCCAGAGCCGCTGCTCGCGATCCTGGATGTGGAAGAACTCGACGCCGAACGTCTGGCAGTACGTCGCCTGGAGACGGCCGATCAGCTCGCCCAAGGTCGCCGTCGCGCAGCCGCGGAAGTCGGCGCACTCGATCACGCGCTCCATGTCGGACGGACTGAAACCGAATTCCGACGGTTCGAGGAGCGGATGCCCGCCGGGCTTCGGGGCGAGCGGGTTCAGATGCGCGACCAGGTGCCCGAGCTCGCGATACGCGTGGACGAGACCGAACACGCCGAGGACCGGCTCGGCGGCGCGGCCCGTCGCCGGATCGACCCGAAAGGAAACGGCCGCGGCCGACCCGTTCGGGCGGTACCCGTTGCCGGGACCGTGCGCCTCGCGCGTGGCGTCCGCCTCGGGCCCTCCGTCCGGCCCGTGGCCGTTGCTGCCCATCGCCATCTCGAAACCCGCGAAGAACAGTGCCCACCCCTCGTCGACGGAGCGCGGGTCGGCGCGGTAGCGCCGGTACTGCTCCTCGACGTAGTCCGGATTCGCACGGCTCACGTGATCGAGGTCGCTCATGGTCGCACCCTTTTAGCCTCTCGGCCCGGGGGCCGCTACCTTGGCAGATCCACCGTTCATGGAACGAAACGTCTTCTGGTACACTCCCGCCGTGCTCACGACCGAAACGGGATCTCCCCATGCCGCGTAGGAGCAGCTCCAGCGACGTCGTCGCCATGATCCTCGCCGGCGGCGAAGGAAAGCGCCTTCTGCCCCTGACCCGCGATCGCGCGAAGCCGGCGGTCCCCTTCGGCGGCCGTTACCGCATCATCGACTTCGTGCTCTCCAATTTCGTCAACTCGGGCATCTTCAAGATCAGCGTGCTGACCCAGTACAAGGCCGGGTCGCTGATGCAGCACCTCGCGCGCGGGTGGCAGCTCGCACCCCAGATGGGACACTACGTAGCGCCCGTTCCCGCGTCGATGAACGTCGGCCCCCAGTGGTTCCGGGGCAGCGCCGACGCGATCTTCCAGAACCTCGACGTCCTCGAGAACGAGAAGCCGACCGAGGTGTGCGTATTCGGGGCCGACCACATCTATCAGATGGACGTCTGCCAGATGCTCGACTTCCACCGGGACCAGGGCGCCGACGTCACGGTCGCCGTGATCCCGGTGCCCGCAGTCGAGATGGACCAGTTCGGGATCGTCGACACGGATCGGGACGGCCGCATCGTCGGGTTCCGCGAGAAGCCGCCGGTCGACGGGGGCGGTGCCGGGACCCGTCTCGCGTCCATGGGACTGTACGTCTTTCGCTGCGACGCGCTCGTGCGCGAGGTCACCGAGGACGCCGAGCGCACCGACTCGGCCCACGATTTCGGCAAGGACATCCTGCCGCGCATGGTGGCGGGCGCCGACAAGGTCTTCGCCTACGACTTCTCGACCAACACGATTCCCGACATGCACGACGGCCAGCGCGGCTACTGGCGCGACGTCGGCTCGATCGACATGTACTGGCAGACCTCCGAGGATCTCATCTCGATCACGCCGCAACTGAACCTCTACAACCCGCGTTGGCCGATGCTCTCCGCGTTCTATCCCCATCCCCCCGCGAAATTCGTCTTCGCGGACGAAGAGGGTCAGCGCCGGGGCTTCGCGATCGACTCGATGGTGTCGGAGGGGTGCATCATCAGCGGCGGTCACGTGGAGCGTTCGATCCTGAGCCCGCGGGTACGGGTCAACAGCTACGCCCACGTCCAGGAATCCATCATCTTCGACGGCGTCGACGTCGGACGCCACGCGCGCATTCGCCGCGCGATCATCGACAAGAACGTGGTCATCCCGGCCGGGATGACGATCGGGTACGACCCGGCGGAAGACCGCCGGCGGTTCACGGTGAGCGAGGGTGGGGTCGTGGTCGTGCCGAAAGGCATGGACCTGAGCTCGTGAGGCGGCAGCGCGCGATCCTCTTCCTGACCGCTCTGGCGGCCACGCTCGTGGCGCGCCCCGTCGTCGCGATGACGGTGCTGCCGCTCGACCTCCCGGCGCTCACCGCCGGAGCCGGCACGATCTTCGTCGGCCGCGTGACCCACGTCGACCCGGGCGTCGACGAGCGCGGCATCGCGGCGGTCTGGACGACGTTCGCCGTCGAGCAGACCCTGAAAGGCGCGGCCGGTCCGACGCTCACGCTGAAGCAGCTCGGGGCTCCGCTCGGCGCGGGCGCGTTCCCGACCGTGCCGCGCTTCGCGCCCGGCGAATCGGTGATGCTCTTCGTCCACGCCCCGAGCGCCCTCGGGTTCGCGAGCCCCGTCGGGCTCGGGCAAGGCGCGTTCCGCATCCGCGACCACGCCGGCCGTCGCGTCGTCACGAACGACGTCGCCAACCGCAACCTCGACGCCGACACGCGGGGCGCCGCGTCCGCGCGCGGTCGCGACCTCCCGTTGCCCGGAGCCGCCGACCGACCCTCGCCCGACGACCTGCCCCTCGATACGCTCGTCACGCGCGTGCGTGCGCTCGTGAACGCGACACCCTGACGGTTCCGTGCGGGATACGATCCCACGGTCGACGGCACGCCGCTGGGCGCCCGCCTGCGTTCTCGCGTTGCTGCTCGGTCTTCCACTGGCACGTCCGGGCAACGCGGCGGGGCCGCTCTTCGTGAACGCCGCCGGCACGCCGCTCGTCTGGGAAGAGCGTCCCATCCCTTGGAACCCGGACCCCGGCTCCCTCGGGCTCCTCGACCCCGCGGCGGCGCATCAACTCGTAGTGGACGGCTTCGACGTATGGGCGTCGGTGCCGCGCGCGGCCATCGGCTTCGCCGACGGCGGCGCCCTCCCGGAAGACGTCACCGCCGCGAACGTCGGGCTCTTCGTCGGAGTCTGCGACGACGGCTTGAGCCCGATCGTCTTCGACCACGACGGCGCCATCACCGACGCGCTGTTCGGGGCCGGCGCCTCGAACTCGATTCTCGGCTTCGCCGGCCCCGAGTGCGGGGAGTTCACGCCTCCGGTCATCACGGAGGCATCGGCCGTCCTGAACGGAAAATTCATCGACGGCATCGCGAGCAGCGGGAATCCGGAGGTGAGTCTCGACACGTTCGCCGGCGTGATGATCCACGAGCTCGGCCACTACGTGAACCTCGACCACTCGCAGATCAACCTGCTCGAGGCGTTCGACGGGTCGACCGCCAACGACGACGCCATCGCGACCATGTTCCCGTTCGTGCTCGGCGGCGCGGAAACCGCGACGCTCACGCGCGACGACGAAGTGTCGCTCGCGATGCTCTATCCGGCGCCGGAATTCGCCACCGAGACGGCCGCCGTCACCGGCACCATCCGCCGCGGCGACACCGACGCTCCGTTCGGCGGCGCCTTCGTGATCGCGCGGAACGTCGACGACCCGCGCCGGGATGCGGTCGGCTGGGTGTCCGGTGCCCGCTACGTCCAGGGCAGCTTCGACCCGGGCGCCGCCGCGTTGATCGGCGCCTACGAGCTCCGCGGGCTCACGCCCGAGGCGAGCTACACGATCGAGGTCGAGGCCGTGTCGCCGTTCTTCTCCGGCGGCTCGAGCGTCGGGCCGATCAGCCCGCCGGTGCCGCTGCCCGGCCCCGCCGAGTTCTGGAGCGGCGACCTCGAAGCCGGCACGAGTCCGCCGGACGATCCGACCGCGCCGGGCGAGACGATCGCGGTCGGCGCGGGGGGCGTGGCGGCGAACGTCGACATCGTGCTGAACGTGACGCCGCCGCCCGCGAACGACGTCTGCGCCGCCGCGACGCCGATCACGGCGTTCCCCTTCAGCACGACCATCGAAACCCGCCTCGCGACGACGGCCGCCGACGATCCGATTCCATCCTGCATCGTCGCGCCGAGCCCGAAGAGCGCGAAGAGCGTCTGGTTCCGCATCACGTCGCCGATCTCCGGCACCGTCACGCTCTCGACCGCGGGAAGCTCGTACGACACGGTCGTCGCCGCCTACACCGGCCGCTGCGGCCTCCTCGCCTCGGTCGGCTGCAACGACGACGGCGGCGGCGACCTCGCCGCGCTGCTGACGCTGCCGGTCGCGGCCGGCACCCCCTACCTGGTCGCCGTCACTGACTTCGCGTCGACGGGCGGCACGCTCGTCTTCACCGCCACCTTCGACTTGGGACCGCCGAACGCGTGCCGCGACGGCGCGCCCGGGCGATGCGTGCCCGGCACCGGCTCCACCGCGACGGACTGCACGACCGAGTGGCTCGTGCAGCCGGTCCCGCCGCTCACGAGCACGCGGCCCGGCACCCGCAACGTGCCGAGCTACCGCGTGAGTTGCGCCGACGGCGATCCGCGCTGCGACTTCGACGGCGTCGACGCCAAGAACGGCACGTGCACCTTTCACGTCGCGGTATGCGTCAACAACGCCGACCCGCGCGCGGCAACGCGCCGCTGCGTCCCGAGCGCGATCGCCGAGTACCGCGTCCTCTCGCCGAGCCCGCGCCGCCCGCGCGACATCATCGACACCCAGAACGGCGGCACCTTGCTCCAAGCGGTCGCGGGTCTGGGATTGCCACCGATACCCGCGATCGCGGACGGCCGCGTCACCTTCACGCCGCCACTCGCCACGCCCGACCGCTGCACGGCGTTCCAGCGTCTCGTCGTGCCGATCGGGACGCGGACGTTGCGGACGCGCGCGCTCATCCCCCCGAAAAAGAGCGACGCGGACCAGCTCCGCCTGCGCTGCACGAAGTGAGCGTCACGCCCGCCATGCGGGCGCCGGGCGAAACGAGCCCCAATCGAGCCCGCGGTCGCGCAGGCGCTTGTAGAGCGTCGGCCGACTGACTCCGAGCTCGCGCGCCGCACGCGTGAGGTTCCCGCCGCACCGCCGGAGGCAGTCCACGAGCTCGGGAGCGCCCGCGATCGCCGGTCGAAGACCGGCCCGCGGTCGCAGCGCGCCGCGCACGTCGCCCGCGGTGACCGCCGGCCCCTCGGCGTACAGCACCGCCTCTCGCACGACGTTCTCGAGCTCGCGCACGTTGCCCGGCCACGGATGACGAGCGAGCTCCGTACGCGCATCGTCGGTGAGCCCGAGACCGTTCCGGGCGAGATCGGCGGCGACTCGAGCCGCGATGCGATCGGCGAGCTCCAGGACGTCGGCGTCGCGCGCCCGGAGCGGCGGCACTTCCACGACGACGCCGCTCAGCCGGTAGTAGCAGTCCGCGCGAAACCCGCCGCGCTCGACGAGCTGGCGAAGATCGCGGTTGGTCGCCGCGACGACGCGAACGTCGACCGTGACCGGACGATCGGCGCCGACCCGCTGCACCTCGCCCTCTTGGAGCAGGCGCAGGAGCTTGCACTGGAGAAGCGGCGGCAGCTCGCCGATCTCGTCGAGGAAGAGCGTGCCGCCGTCCGCCTCGGCCGCGCGTCCGAGGCGTCGGCCGACGGCACCCGTGAACGCGCCGCGCTCGTGGCCGAAGAGCTCGGCGTCGATCAGCTCGGTGGAGAGCGCGCCGCAGTTGACGGGCACGAACGGGCCGTGGCGGCGCGGCCCTCCGAAGTGGATGGCGCGCGCGAGCAGCTCCTTGCCGGTGCCGGTTTCACCTTGGATCAGTACCGGTACCGTCGTCGGCACGAGCCGCGCGACCCGCGCGCGCAACTGCTGCATCGCCGGGCTCGTCCCGACGAGCGCCGCGAGCCCCGTTCCGCCGCCGACCCGTGCCGAACGCTTCTCCTCGATCGCCGCGATGGTGGTCACGGCCGCAACCGTACGCGCCGGCCCGATGCGCGGACAAGATCGACGAGTAGCCACTCCGGAAACACGACGGCCGCGGAACCCGAAAGGGCGCCGCGGCCGTGCGCGTGCGGTCGCCGTGCGCGCTAGCGCGCTCGACGCCTCAAGAGACGGGCGCGCAGCGCCCTATGGAATGCAGCCGGTACACGCGAGGCAAACCTGGAGCGGGCTGCACCCGATCGCCGGCAGCTCGCACGCCTCGCCCGGTTCGA
>Ga0268299_1001309_pt1 | contig 46845 bp, 45 predicted proteins | sample NOBtaG_FD_193484 | JGI IMG/M metagenome (GOLD analysis project Ga0268299, IMG submission 193484) | Activated sludge microbial communities from bioreactor in Nijmegen, Gelderland, Netherland - NOB reactor | ecosystem: Engineered > Bioreactor > Aerobic > Activated sludge | place: Netherlands... | reverse complement strand
TTAGTCTCCGTGCAAGGAGGCTTCACATGAACGACTCAGCGGAGCGGATTCGGACGTGGAGCGCGGTGGTGTTCGTCGCGACGGCGTGCGTGCTGACATCGGCGGCGCTGGCCGGGCATACAAAGCAGTGCACGGGGTATTGCGGCACGCATCCTGGCATTACGTGTCGGAGCCCCGACCTGCAGTGCTGCTGCGGCGGGCCGGTGTACTCGTGCGTGTGTCGTCTGCCGACCAACTGTAACAAGGCGGGCGGCTGCCAAGATCCATGAGTAACGAACGCGGAGGCCATGATGGGTCGACCGACGATGCGCGCCATGATCGGCGGGGCAATGGTCGGGGTGGCGCTGCTCGCGGCGTGGCGGTTATGGCCCGCGGCGACGGGGCCGGGGGCGATCGAGTCCGGGCGGGTGCTGGAAGCGGGCGAGGCGGAGATGATCGCGGACGCGAAGTCATGGCTCGAGGAGCGATTCAAGAGCGTCACGCCGATCACGGGTCGAGAGTCGTTCGAGTCGGCGGCTGCGCTGGACGCGGCGGGGGCGATGCTGGCGAGCGCGGGGCTGACGCGGGCTGACGCCGAGGCGGCGCTGGCCCACGCGAGCGCACTCATGCACGCGCGGTTTGTTGTGCGGGACGGGGCGGCGTACACGCGCTGGCGGCGGGAGGCGGGGTATGTGTTCTTTCCGGTGTCGCGGATGCGTGACGAGCCGGTGATGCGTGAGCAGATCGAGCGGGGAGCCGGGCGGGCGCTGCGGGACGACGAGCAGGACTCGGGAGCGATGTGGGAGGCGTATTGGCGAAACTCGATCGAGACCTCACCGCGGGTGACGGCGATGGACCCAACCGCTGACGGGACGATCATGAATGCGTGGCGGGCTGCGGAGGGGTTGGCGCATCGGATGAAGACTCCCGCGCGGCGGGGCGTGTACTCGAGGATCGTGGCGGCGCCGGGGACCAAGAGCGGGACGGTGCTGGGCCGATGGCGGGGGAGCGGGACCGGGCAGGGGTGGCCCCTGTGGCTGCCCCCGGACGACGTGGAGGCTCGCCTGGAGCGTGCCGGAACGTGCTTCATCGAGATCGGGTGGATCCTCCAGACAGAGCAGGGCAGGTTTCAGCCCTTCATCCTGACGCTAGGGATGGACCCTCAGACAAGGCGCTGGTGGGCGATGCAGTTTTTCATTCCGCACATCGACCGCGGCGTCGAACTGAACGTGGGTGGACTGTGAGCGCTCGGGCGGCGGAGCGCTTTGTGAGGGTGGTGGTGGCGGTGATCATGCTGACGGCGGCGGCGATGAAACTGGAGTCTCCGGCGCAGGCCGTTGCGGCGATCGGCCACGCCTTTGCACCGCTCGGGCAGATGGGGAACGCCTCCGGGGCTGCCGGGGCGCTGGTTCTGATTGTCGTTGAAGCGGGCTTAGGACTCGGCCTGCTTTCCGGAGCCGGGCGAGGGGTGCGGATTGCGACAGCGGCGCTTCTGGGCGTTTTCGCTGCGGTGCTTGTGTCCCGGTTTGCGTCCTCTGATGCGCCGACGTGCGGGTGCCTTGGGCGGTTGTTCACGCCTTCGCACGCGGGTCAGGCGTGGATGGATGCGGGGCGAAATGTGCTGTTGGCCGGGGCGTTGTTGCTCACGTTGCCGCGGCGAGCGGGCGTGGCGCGCGTGCAGGCGCCCCCGGAATCACTCGCAGGGGCTTCGGTGCGCGGGTTCACGCTGGTCGAGGTTCTTGTGACGATCGCGATCGTGGCGGTGCTGGTGGCGATTCTGGCGCCGGTGCTGGCGCGGGCGCAGGGGTCCTCAGCGGTGGGCGGGAGCATGTCTGCGCGGAGGCAACTGGTGGCGAGCCTCGATGTGTATGGGCGAGAGCACGCGGACAGTTTTCCGCACTTTCCCACACTCGAGAACATCGGCGGGCCCGTGCGGATGCGCGGGATGACGATTGTGACGGGGTACTTCCGGGCGCACATGGCGTTCTGGCTGGCGGCGGTCGGGCCGCACGACGAGGGGCTCATCAACCTGGCGATGTGGCCGCCCGCGGGGCGGGGCCCACCGATGACAGACCAGGAGCGAGCCAACGGGATCCACCACAGCGCGTTCTACATGAGCGCGACGGTCGCGGCGGACTCCGCGGTGTTCGACGGATCGCATGACGGCGCGAGCACCGCGGAGCCCCGTCTGCTGCGGGGCGTGCGATGGGCGGAGATGCGATTCCCGTCAGCGAAAGGGCTGTTCCTTGACTTCTCGATGATCCGGGGCGAGGGGCGCGATCGGTACGTCGCGGCGTTCGGGGACGGGAGCGCGGGGGAGATCCCGGGCGGGGCGTCGCCCGAGCCGATCGTGGAGCAGCCGTACGGGGGGCCGCTGTCGGTGGTGATGTCCACGCGCGAGGGGATCCGGGGGCGTGATCGGTAGCCGGGGCGTCGGGTGCGCAGGAATTGACCTCGCCCGCGTGGCGTGTTCCGCTAGACTTCGGGCATGACGACGGGGCCGAGTCAACCGGGAGCCGGCGGCGGCGGTCGGGACGCGCGAGCGGTGAGCGAGTCGGCGTCGGTGAATGAGTTCAACGCGTTCCCGACGGAGGCGTCGGTCGGCGGAGCGGGTGCGACGTCGGACATCGGGCCGGCGTCGGGGGCGGGAACGGGAGGGGGCGGGGCAGTTGGGGGCATCGGGGTGGATTCGCAGATCGGGCCGTACACGCTGACGGAGAAACTGGGGGAGGGCGGGTTTGGGCAGGTGTTCCTGGCGCAGCAGAGCCATCCGGTACGGCGGCGTGTGGCGCTGAAGGTGCTCAAGCCCGGGATGGACTCGGCGCAGGTGCTCGCGCGGTTCGAGGCGGAGCGCCAGGCCCTGGCGATGATGGACCACCCGAACATCGCGCGGGTGCTGGACGCGGGGACGACGGGGCAGGGGCGGCCGTACTTTGTGATGGAGCACGTCAAGGGCGTGCCGATCACGCAGTATTGCGACGTGCAGAACCTGACGATCGAGGAGCGTCTTGGGATTTTCGTGACGGTGTGCTGGGCGTTGCAGCATGCGCACCAGAAGGGGCTTATCCACCGGGACATCAAGCCGAGCAACGTGCTGGTGGGGCTCCAGGAGGATCGCCCGCTGGCGAAGGTGATTGATTTCGGGATTGCCAAGGCGCTGCACCAGGACCCGTGGGCGGAGGGGAGCGCCGGGGCGGTGACACAGCAGCAGCAGTTCATCGGGACGCCGGCGTACATGGCGCCGGAGCAGGCGGTGCCGGGGCTGGACGTGGACACGCGGAGCGACGTGTACGCGCTGGGGGTGCTGCTGTACGAGTTGCTGACGGGGCAGTTGCCGTTGGACGTTGGGCAGATGCGGGGGATGCCGCTGGCGGAGATGCAGCGGATGATCCGGGAGCACGAGCCGCCGCGGCCTTCGACGCGGGTGTCGCGCGGGACGCGGGCGACGCACGGCGGAGGCGGGACGGGCTTCGGGGGCGGCGGATCGGCGGGTTCGCTGGCGGCGGGGCTTGACCACGGGGGCCCGGCGTGCGCGTTGCCCAGCGCGTGGTCGGCGGAGCACGCGGCGCGGAGCCGGCGGACGGAGCCCAAGGCGCTGCGGCGCGCGCTGGCTGGGGAGTTGGACTGGATCGTGATGAAGTGTCTGGAGAAGGACCGCCGGAGGCGGTACCAGACGGCGGCGGCACTCGCGGAGGATCTGGAGCGGTACCTGCGCGGAGATCCGGTGGAGGCGAGGCCGGCGACGGCGGGGTATCGGCTGAAGAAGTTCGCGCGGCGGAACAAGTTGATGATCGGCGCGGCGGGCGGGGTCGCGGCGGGCCTGCTGCTGACGCTGGTGGCGCTGGCGTACGGGCTGCAGGAGGCGCAGCACGAGCGGGACATGACGGCGCGGCGTGAGACGTTGACGCGGGCGCAGATCCTGCTGACGGGGATGAACGCGGTGCGGTCGTACACGACGGGGAGCGTGAGACCCGCGCTGCAGGACAAACCCGGGAGTTACGACAACTTCAAGCCGGAGATGATCCCGGCGTTCGGGGCGAGGCAGGTGTTCGAGAAGTTCCGTGCGGCGCCGGACTACAGCGGGTTCATCTACAAGGAGGCGGCGCCGAATCCGACGAACCCGGCGCACAAGGCCGACGAGTTCGAGGCGGGGCTGGTGGAGAAGTTCCGCAGGGCGCCCTCGTCGGCGGACGAGACGGGGATGCGGGAGATCGACGGGAAGCAGTACTTCTACATCGCGCGGCCTATGAAGGTGAGCGACACGTCGTGCCTGGACTGCCACAGCACGCCGGAGCGGGCGCCGGAGAAGCAGATCGAGTTGTACGGGCGCGAGACGGGATTCAACTGGAAGATGGACGAGGTGATCGCGGCGCAGATGGTGTATGTGCCGGTGACGGAGGCCTTCCACGCGGATCGGCGGCAGCGCGCGGGCGTGCTGGCGGGCCTGGCGGGGCTGTTCCTCGTGGGCGGGATCGCGGCGGCGCTGGTGCTGCGGCGGCTGTAGGAGGTTGACGGATGAGCGATGCGTTTTCCGGGACGCCGGTGGCGGTGATCACCGGGGCGGGGTCGGGGATCGGTCGGGCGACGGCGGTGCTGCTGGCGCAGCGGGGGTACGCGCTGGTGATCATGTCTCGCACGCGGGAGCAACTGACGGAGACGGCGGCGCTGACGGGGGCGAGCGAGCGCGTCGAGGTGGTCGGGGGCGATGTGGGGGACGCGGCGCAGTGCCGGCACGTGGTGCGGCGCGCGGTGGAGCGGTTCGGGCGGCTGGACGTGCTGGTGAACAACGCGGGGCTGGCGCCACGGAAGAGTGTCGAGGGGACGAGCGCGGAGGAGATCGAGCGGTGCTTCCGGGTGAACGGGATGGGGCCGGCGTGGACGATCCATCACGCGTGGGGGGTGTTCAAGGACCAGCACGCGCGGGGGCTGCGGGCGACGCCGAGCCCGTGCATCGTGAACGTGTCGACACTGGGGACGATCGACCCGTTCCCCGGTTTCTTCGCGTACGCGAGCAGCAAGGCGGGGGTCAACCTGATGGCGCGGTCGTGCGCGAAGGAGGGGCGGGCGATGGGGGTGCGGGCGTTCGCGGTGGCGCCGGGGGCGGTGGAGACGCCGATGCTGCGGGCGATCTTCACGGAGAAGGAGGTGCCGGCGAGCAAGTGCCTGAGCCCGGAGGACATCGCGCGGGTGATCGTGGGGTGCGTATCGGGGACGTTCGACCAGCGGAACGGGGAGACGATCGTGGTGGCGAATCGGGACGACGTGCCGGCGGTGTAGGCGGATGCGCGAGTGTGCTCAGCGGCGGAGGACCCTGGCGGCGAGAGCGCCGAGGGGCGTGGCGATGGCGAAGGCCGCTGTGGCGAGCACGATGACCAGCAGGACGCGCGGGGGCCAGGGGCCGAGTGCGTCCAGGACGGTGGGGTTGAGGGGGAGGGAAGGGCCGACGTAGCCGTAGTTGGCGGAGAGACCGATGTTGACGGCGAGAACGGTCACGAGGTAGCCCAAAGAGAGGGCGGTAGCGAGGAGGAAGTCGCGAGCGGTCGGGTGGTAGTGGCGGGCGGCGAGTTCGTAGACGGCGCCGCCGACGATGGCGGCGTGCTGGTACCAGAAGATCCAGAAGTAGAGGTCGGCGGGCCCGTCTGTGAGCGTCGGGGTGATGAACGCCTGGGAGGAGAGGACCAGGCCCCAGTAGAAGGTGAGGGTGCGGAGCCAGCGGATGCGGTCGCCCAGGAGCATGGCGAGGGGCGCGACGAGCGCGGCGAGGTCGCAGAGATGGAGCGGGAGGGCACGCTCCCAGGAGAAGCGTGCCGGCGCGAACCAGTAGACGACATACGCGAACCAGGCGAGGACGTTGGCCGAGCCGAGAGCAATCTCCGCGCGGCGGCGGCGGGCGGCGGGGGCGCGGCGGGCCCAGGCGCACAACGCCGTGAGCGATGCGAGGAACGCAACGACGACGATCGCGTGGGTGGGCGTGAAGGGCATGAAGTGCTGGGGCATGGGGTGCTCTATCGCGCGGACAGGCTACCACGTGCACGGTGAGCCGGAGTGGAGCGGGGCGGGGGGGGGTTCGCCGGGGCGGGCTGGGTGGATGCAGGGGCCCGTGGGATTCTGGGACTGCGGGCAACGCTGCTGGGAACGCGGATTTTTGCGCGCTGGCATCCGGCGTGGAATCAACCGCGAAGACGAGTGCGGCGGCGGAGACCCGGGCAGGACGCCCGGGAACGCCGACCTCGGAGATGAGCCATGTTCGGCCCGATCAAGTCAGCGTCCAATCTCGCAAGCGTGTCGGTCCTGGCGACCGCGGTCGCCGGCGGGGTCGGGCCGACGCCCGGCGGACAGGAGCGCGGTGCTCCCCGGGGATCAGACAATGCGTCGATGGGCTGGGGCGGGGAGGGCGGCTTCGCGGGCGGCCGGTTCGGCGCGCGCGATCGGCGCGAGAGTTGGGGGGGCGGAGGGGGCGGTATCCGCGTCGAGATCGGGGGCGGGCACCGGCACCGGGAGGTGGAGATCGTTCCGGCGCGGCTGGAGTTCGAGGCGTTCCAGACGGGCAGCACCGTGGTGGTGATGGCCCGCGGGCACAACGCCACGGGCGGCTTCACGACCTATCTGGAGCGCGAGGTGCGGCCCGGGACGGACCACGTGGTGCTGCGGAACATCGGCCCGGGGCGGGGTGTGGCGTGCACGCAGGCGCTGTCGGCGTTCGACTGCGCGGGGAGTTTCCGGGCGTACGGGTGCGTGCGCGAGGTGACGGTGCACGTGGCGGGCCGGGCGTACTGCGTGCCGGTGAGACAGGTGGGCGCGATCGGCGGGCGGTAGACGGCGCGTCGCGCACCCGACGAGGGCACATGCTCCATGGGCTCCGGGCCTCACGGCTCGGGGCCCTTTGTCATTGCGCGGGTGGGTGTGGAGCGAGGCGCGCGCGGCGTCGCGGCACTACGCTTGGCGCGGCGCGGGGATTTCCCCGGCGCGCCGGCCCGATGCGCCGGGGACAGGACCCAACAGCCGCGGAGCGTGATGCGTGTATGTGATCAGGCGAGCCAAGACGGACGACGCGGGGACGCTCTTGAAGTTGGCGAAGATGGTTCACTTCATCAACCTGCCGGCGGACCGGGAGATCATCGCGGAGAAGATCGCATGGAGCCGGCAGTGCTTTTTGCTGGCGGCGGACGAGGAGGTTGGGCAGTCGCGGCGAGGGGGCAGGCGGGCGGATCCGCCGGCGCCGGCGGGCGAGCACGGGGCGGTGTCGAGCGGGCTGCGGTCGCTGGCGGGGCAGTCGCCCTTGTTCATGTTCGTGATGGAGGAGGTGGAGACGCAGGGGGTGGTGGGGACGAGCCAGATCGTGGCGCGGATGGGCGGGCCGGGGCAGCCCAACGTGAGCCTGCAACTGGAGAAGCGGAACAAGTGGAGCCAGAGCCTGCAGATCGGCGTGACGCACACGGTGGCGCGGCTGCACCTTGACGAGAGCGCGCCCACGGAGATCGGAGGGCTGATCCTGCAGCCATCGCTGCGCGGGCACAGGCTGAAACTGGGGCGGCTGCTGTCGGTGGTGCGGTTCCACTTCATGGGGCTGCACCGGGCGTTGTTCGCGGATCGGGTGCTGGCGGAGTTGATGGGCCCGGTGTCGGCGGACGGGGAGAACCCCTTCTGGGACCACTGCACGCGGGCGTTCATCAACCTGACGTACGACCAGGCTGACCGGTTCTGCCAGCAGAGCAAGGAGTTCATCCTGTCGCTGATGCCGCACGAGGACATTTATCTGTCGCTGTTGCCCCCGGAGGCGCGAGCGGTGGTGGGCCAGGTGGGCGCGGAAACGGCGCCGGCGAAGCGGATGCTCGAGAAGTTGGGGTTCAAGCACCACGACCGGGTGGACCCGTTCGACGCGGGCCCGCACGTGGAGGCGGCGATGGACGAGATCGAGCCCGTGCGGCAGACGCGGCGGGTGAGGCTGGGCGAGCCGGCGACCAGCGCGCGGGCCATGGCGGCGCTGAAGAGTCGAGCCATCGTGAGCGCTCTGGACGACGACGGGGAGTTCCGGGCGATGGAGGTGGAGTGCGCCGTGGAAGGGGGGCGCGGGGGAAGGTTGACCGTTCCGGCGCGGGCAATGGAGTTGCTGGGGGCACGGCCCGGTCAGGAGTGCGGGTTCACGCCGATGAGCGCGGTGGAGGGGGGCGTGAAGCCTGGGATCACGCCGGGTGGGATGGCGAAGGGCTCGAAGCGGGGGCGCGGCTGACGCGGTCGATGGAGGGCCGCTCAGGGCGTTTCGGGCCTTTCGGAGGGCGTTGCCGTGCGTGCGGCGGCCTCGGCCAGGGCGGCGGCGACGAGAGCACGGTCAGCGGAGAAGAGGTCGAGGTCAGCGGAGGCGTCGGCGGCGGCGCGGCGGGTCTGGTCGGTGGCGGTTGGGTGCCGGGCGAGGAGAACGAGGACCCCCGCGGCATCGCCGCTGAAGAGGCGGCCCTCGCGGACGACCTGCGTGATGAACTCGATCTCGTGGGGGGAGAGTGCGGGCTGGCGTGCGATGCGGGCGAGGGCACGGGCGCGGTCGCCTGAGAAGTCGATGGCCCGGGCGGCATCGATGGCCGGGCAGGCGGGCCCGTGGGAGACGCCGGGCTGCTCGAAGTGGGGTGTCGCGGCGCAGGCGCCAAGGAGCGCCATCGTGGTGATCGTCGCGAGGAGTCGAGCGGGGCACGCGCTGGGGGACCGGCTCATGCGTTGAGCGTAGTCGGGAGTGCGCGAGGCGGTTGTCACGCGGCGGCGGCGAGGGCCTTGGCGGGATTGCCCAGCAGTGCAGGCAGTCGGTGCGACCAGAGGTGCTCGCGCGCGACGGAACGGCGCCCCTCGGCGGCGAGGCAGGATCGGGCCGAGGGGCCCGCGAGCAGGCGATCGACGGTGTCGCGGAGCGAGCCGGGCTCGTCGGCGTCAAAGAGTGCGACGGCGGGAGGCGAGCCCTCGGGCGCGAAGGCGCAGCGCGTGAGCGGTCGATCGTCCGCGACGGCGGCGCAGCCCGCGGCGAGCGCCATCAGGAGCCGCTCGCTGTGGGTGAGAGTGAACTGGGTCGGCCCGAGGGCCAGACAGACCTTCGCGCGGGCGAGTTGCGCGGGCAGATCGTGCATCGGGAGGGGCCCGGCGAACTCGATCGTGCCGGTGCAGTGCGCGGCCCAAGCGGAGGGGCCGTGGACACGCACGGGAAGCCCCTGGAGCGCGGCGAGGGTTCGCAGGCGTCGCTGACGATTCGCGTCGGCGGTGGCGGCGAGCCAGAGCCCCGCGAGCGTGCGCCAGTCGAGCGACCCGGCGTCGGAAAGAGCCAAGTCTGCCGCGGACTCGAACGTGGCGCGGCAGGAAGACGAGAGGATGCGGGCGATCTCCCGAGCGGGCGTCCGGAGGTGCGGGGCGAGGTGCTCGTAGAGGTCGTCGATCTGGGGCTGGCTGCGGATGGAGGCGGAGAGGAGGACGTCGACGGGTCGGCCGCCGCGGTCGGGTGGAAGCGTGTGGGAGGGCTCGATGGTGGCTGGGTCGCAGAGGAGCGCGTCGTCGACGGCGTGCCGGCAGACGGCGTGAGCGAGGCGCGGCCAGCGGAGCCGGAGAAGGTGCTGGCCATCAGGCGTGGCCGTGAGGAGTCGGAAGGTGGATGACTGCGCGAGGCGGTCAAGCGACGCGGGGTCGAGGGCGAGGGGGTGATCCACGAGGTATTGTGTGCGTGCGACGGCGCCGCCCGCGGGGAGCAAGCGGTCCGGGAGGTGGTTGAGCCAGAGGAAGGCCTGCGGCTCAGTCGCAGAGTTGACGGCATGGCCGGCGGCGGCGGCGGCGCGGGCGATCTGGCCCGCGAGGCAGGAGAGGCCCTCGAAGGCGCTGTCATAGGCCGTCACGATGCGCAACGAGCGCTGCATGGGAGGAGGATCGGGCCGGGTCGCGGATCACCCGAGAACCATGCCGGTCGGCACGGACGATTCTGTCGGCGGCGTCGGCAGGTTCGGCGCGACCGGGGCACACGGCACCAACGTCGCGGCCCTCGCGGCTTGTGGAAACGGCACGATCGTCAATAACCGCACGGGGGCGGGGGGGGCCGCACGCCGAAGCGTGACTTATCGGCCGCCCTTGAGGGCGGGCTCGGCTGGGGGGGGGGCGATGGCCTCGATCTCGAAGGCGGAGATGTCGAGTGCCGCGCCCTGCCCCAGAACGTCGATCTGAAGGACCAGCCTGTCGGGGCGGAGTTTCTGCTCGACAAGACCCTCGACGCCCATGAACGGGCCCTTCGCGACGCGGACCCGCCACCCGGCGGTGATGGCGGGACAGGGGTCGAGGTAGGCCCCGCGGGCGAGGGCCTCGCGGACGTGCCCGAGTTCGATCTCGAAACGGGCCTGGTCGGGCACGGGGATGACGCGGACAACCCGCTTTCCGGAGATGAGCGGAAACGCGTCAACCCGTCGCCCGTGCATGAAGACGTACCCAGCGAAGAGGGGAAACTCGACGCGCCGCCGGCGGTGCCCGTATCGGCGCTCCGCGGCGACGATGGGGAGATAGGCCGCGAGCCCCTGGGCGGTGAGGGTCTCGGCGACGCACTTTTCCTGGCGGCTTCGGCAGTGCAGGACGTGCCAGAGCGGGCCGTGGTCGAGCGACGGTGTCGCCGAGGGCGCGGCGGGCTTGATCTCGGAGATGGCGTGCTCGTGCATGGCCTGGCGGGGGGGCGGGGGGTATCTGGAGCGCGGGGAAGGGGGAACGGCTGCAGAGGTATCGGCCGGTCGGGGTCGGCTAGTGATCGCCCTTGAGCGTCGCGTCCTCGAGGAGGTAGAGGCTGAGCAGCCAGCCGCCGTCCTCGAAGGGATCAACTTTGAACTTACCCTGAAGTTCACCGTGCTCGAGGAGTCGCTGGTCGCCGGTGGCAGCCTTCTTGAGGCGGACCTCGACGGCATCGAAGGCCGTGGGCGGGATGCCGATGCAGCACCCATCCCACTGGTTGAGCATCACGAGGCACTCCCTCGGGTTGTTGGAGGCGATGGGGAAGGCGACGAAGCCGGTGATGCGGACATGCTTGTTGTGCAGGAACGTGACGCGACGGGGGAGTTTCTTCTGCCCAGCGCGGGGCTTGTAGACCTCCTGAGCGGACGCGAGGAGTTCCCACGTGACGCGGTAGGGGTCCTCGGCGGTGCCGGAGCCACGGACGACGAAGCGGTCGTCAAGGAGGACGGCGCCATCGGCGCGACGGACGGCCTTGGAGTCCACCCAGCGGTCTGGGCCGAAGGCGGGGTCGTCGGGAAGGGCGAACGGCGCGGGTTGGGACCCGTCCGAGACGGATGGGGACGGCTCAGCGGGAGTGCTGTCTGGGGGATGGGTTGGTTTAGGCAGTTCGCCCGCGGCCCCGGCGAGGTCGTCGAGAGGGCTGGAGACGTGCGCGGCGTTCGATTCGGGGCTCGGGGCGGGCGGGCCAGTAAGGAGCGAGGCGTCGGCGGGCGGTTCCGCGGAGGCAGACAGCGGGACCTGCACCGGAGCCGCGGCGGCGCGGGGCTGGTCGGTTTCCTGAGGCGAAGCGGGGACGACCTGCGGCGCCGCGATCTCCGGGGCCGCAGGCGACCGAGCAGGGTCAAAGGCCGGTGGCGAATCCGTTGGCGTGGCGATGGCACTCGAGCCCGGCCCGGGGGACGGTGTCCCGCCTGCGCGCGGCTTCCAGGCGACGGCCGCGACTGCGGCAAGGAGGAGCGCGACGACGGCAATCCAGAACCAACGCATCGCGATGATCATACGGGTTGGCTGCGGGGGCGAGTTCGCGCTCCGGCCCCTCCCACTCCCTCCACCCCCCCCACGGTACAATGCGGCCATGCGGCCAGCGAAGCCAACGCGGGGATCGAAGCGAGTCGCGGGGAAGGGGCCGGGGACGGGGGCAAGGGGCCCGGGAGCAAGCCTGGATGGGCACGGCGCGAAGGCGAGCGAGCCGGCGTGGACGCACGCGCACCTCCTTGGGCTTCAATCGCTCACGGGGGGCGAGATCCGGCGCGTGCTGCGGCTCTCGCGCGAGTACCAGCACGACGCGCCGGAGGCGCCGCAGCCGGTGCGACAGCCGCTGGCGGGAAAGGTGGTCGCGAACCTGTTCTTCGAGGACTCCACTCGCACGCGCATGAGTTTTTCGCTCGCGGCGCAGCGACTCGGGGCGCGGGTGGTGGACCTGACCAGCACGGATTCTTCGGTGAACAAGGGCGAGACGATCCGCGACACCGCGGCGAACGTTGCGGCGATGGGCGTCGATGCCATGGTGATTCGGCATCGCTCAAGCGGGGCAGCGGCGCTGGTGGCCCGGGCCGTCGGCGGGGCGTGGGGCGTGTCGGTGGTCAACGCGGGCGACGGCAAGCACGAGCACCCGACACAGGGGCTGCTCGACGCGTACACATTTGCCGAGAGTTTCGGACGGCTGGATACGTTCGACCTGAGCGGGCTGACGATGGCGATCGTGGGGGACGTGGCGAGCAGCCGGGTGGCGCGGTCGGACATTGCCGCGGTGACGGCGCTGGGAGGCCGAGTGATCTGCGTCGGGCCGCCGACGCTGGTACCCGAGAGCCTGCGGGTGCTGGGGTGCGAGGTGTGCCACGACCTGGACGAGGTGATCGAGACGGTGGACGCGGTGAACGTGCTTCGGATTCAGTTTGAGCGGCACGGCGGGTCGGGGAAGGCGGTGGCGACGGGTGCCGCGCCGACGGGGACGGCCGGGGCTCGGGTGGGCGGCGTGGTGCTGGCCTCGGCGAACGCGCCGGTCGCCAGCGTGCGTGAGTATGCAGAGTTGTACGGCCTGTCGGTCCGGCGGGCGGACAGGATGAAGCCCGACGCGATCATCCTGCACCCGGGCCCGATCAACCGTGGCGTCGAGATGACGGCGACGGTCGCCGACAGCGAGAAGAGCGTGGTGCTCAGGCAGGTTGGGCACGGGGTCGCGGTGCGGATGGCGGTGCTGGACCTGTGCCTGGGCGTCGGGCGCGGCTGAGCGACTCCGGCACCACTGCGTTCACCCATCCCCCACTCCCGCCGCTCCCCCACTCCCCCCCACTCCTCCCCGGCGACACGGCGCGGACACACCGGCGCATCGCGTGAAGACCTTTGACTTTGATCAGAACGCGACGACCAAGCCCGCCCCCGAGGTGGTAGAGGCGGTGCGCGATGCGTTGGAGCGTGCGTGGCACAACCCGTCGAGCGTGCACCGGGGCGGGCAGGAGGCGCGGCGCGTGGTGGAGTTGGCGCGGGCGGAGGTCGCGGCCCTGATCGGCGCGCGGGCGAAGGAGATCACGTTTACAAGCGGCGGGACGGAGGCGATCGACCTGGCGGTGCGGGGGATGCTGCGGGCCGCGGGTCCGGCGCGGCGGGTGCTGGTGACGAGCCGCGTGGAGCACGCCGCGGTGCGGGGGCTTGCCGAACATCTGTCGAAGGCGGGGTTGGGCGGGACAGGATCCGATCCGGTTGAAGTCCGCTGGGCACCGGTGGACGAGGCGGGGATCGTGCGGCTCGACGCGCTTGAGGACCTGATCGACGAGCGTGCTGGCGTCGTGTGCCTGCAGTGGGCGAACAACGAGACGGGGGGCGTGCAGCCCGTGGGGGCCATCGCGGCCCTGTGCCGGTCGCGCGGGGTGCGGTTCGTGTGCGACGGCACACAGTGGGTCGGGAAGATGCCCACGCGCGTGTCGGCCTCCCAGGACATCGGCGGCGAGCAAGCGCGGAGCGAAGCGAGCCGCTTCGCGGGTGACGTGCTGATCTTCTCGCCGCACAAGTTTCATGGCCCCAAGGGCGTGGGTGTGGTGTACGCGCGGGCGGGAACGCCGGTCCCCGCGGCGCTGCACGGTACGCAGGAACAAGGTCGGCGGGGGGGCACGGAGAACGTGCCGGGGATCGCCGGGGCCGGGGCGGCGGCGGCGCTGGCGCGGGCGTGGCTTGAACAGCCGGGCGTGATCGAGCGCGGCGGGGCTGTGCGGGACCACTTCGAGGCGGCGGTGCTTGGGGGGGTCGCGGGCGTTCTCGAGGGTGCCGCGGTGAACGGACCGGCCAGCGGCAACACACTGGTGCGCCTGTGGAACGCGGCGAACATCGGGTTCCCGAGGCTGGAGGCGGAGGCGCTGCTGCTGGCGCTGAGCGAGCGGGGCGTGTACGCGTCAGCGGGCGCGGCGTGCTCGTCGGGGGCGCTGGACCCGTCGCCCGTGCTGCTGGCGATGGGCGTGCCGGAGGCGCGGGCGCACGGGTCGCTGCGGTTCTCGATCGGGCGCGCGACGACGCTCGACGAGGCCGAGAAGGCGGCGCGGATCGTGGTGGAGTGCGTGCAGCGACTCGCGGCGACGCTGCCGGGATGAAGCGAAGGGATCAGCGGGCGGCGCGGAGTTCGTGCTCGGCGGCGATCCAGTTGGAGAGTTCGTCTCCGCCGTGCTTCTGCCAGCGGAAGTACGCGGCGCGGGCGATGTCGTCACGCGTGATCTGCTTGGCCGTCGCCGAGGGCGTCGGGCCGGCGGGCTTGGGCTCAAGCGTGGCGGCCTTGGGCTGTGCCTGGGCCTTTGGGGCGGATGCTGGCGCGGGCGTCGGGGCCGACTTGTTCTGAGTGTTCTTGGCCATGGGTGCCTCGCTGGGGCGGGGGAGTGGAAAGAATATGCAGGGTATTCCCTGTGTGGGGGTTTACGCCTTGCCCGGGGGCGGCCGGTTCAAGCGCTGCTGAGGAGGAACGTCAGTCGGATGGTGATGGTGGCGTCGGGGGAGTCGGGGAGGGCGTCGAACTCCTTCCCGCGGGCGCGCCAGAAGAAGATGGCCGATTCGATGTTGTTGTCGAGGGCGTCGTTGCCGCTGGGGCGCGTGCGGAGGACGCGGGCGACCTCGCCGCGGCGGTTGAAGACGATGTCAAAGGTGGGGTTGCGGGCGGCGCCCATCATGCGCGTGAGCGTGGTGGTCTGCGGGCGGGTGATGCGATAGATCTCGACGCCCGCGCCGGCGTGGACGGTGCCGGCGCGGTACTCGGCAACGCGGCGCTTGGACGTCGCGTCGGACTCCTTCTCCGCGAGCCACGCGGCGTCGGCGGCGCGGATGGACGGCGAGGGCGCGGTCCCCGCCGGCTTGGGCAGCGCGGCAGGCTGAGCGGGCCGGACCAGTTCGAGCAGGTCCGCGGGTGGGGTCGGCGAGGACGTCTGCGGCGTCACCTTGCGGGACTCGCGGGGGGCGGACTTGGCGTCCGTCGGGGGAGAGACGGGGGGCTGCGGAGCCGAGGGCTCAAGCACGGGCGGCGCGAAGGCCTCAGGCGGCGCGGGGGGGCCGATGATCTCGGCCGGCGGCGCGGGGGCGGGTGGGTCCCTGTCTGGAGGCGGGGCGAGTTGCGGTGGCGGGACTTTGGGCCCAGGAGCGTCCGGATCCGGCGTGTCGATCGGTAGCGGAGGGTCCTGGGGCACGGGTGGTTTGGGCGCAGTTGAGGTCTCGGCTCCGGCAGGCCTCGCGGGCGGCTGGAACGCTTGCGGTGGTTCAGTGGGTCGAGGGGATGAAGGTGGCGGAGTGGGGCGCGGCGGCTCCTCAGTGGGCCGAGTCTCGATTGCAGGCTTGGCTTGAATCGGCGGTGGCTGAGCGATGGGCTGAGTCGGCGCGGGAGCGAGGGGCCGCGGGTCCGGGACCGGCGTCTTCGCCTTTGCCGGCGGATCGGGCGTGGGGGCAGGGTCGGGCGTCGGCTCAGGGGAGGGAGCCGGGCTGGGCTGCTGGGCCGGGGCTTCTGAAGGCGTCGGGGGGGGGGCCGGAGGCGGCGCGGGAGTTGGGGCCGCAGCGGAGCCCGCGGCGGGTGACTGCGCGGGTGAAGGCGGCGTCGGCCGAAGTTGGGGCTGCTCGACCTGGCTCAGTTTGCCCGCGTGCTCGCCCGGCTGGTCGGAGGCGATCCAGTTCTCCGACGGCTTGTCGGGCGCGTCGACGCCGAGGCGCGGCTGAGGCGGTGGGGGCGGTTCCGGAGGCGGCGCGGGCGGCGCGGCCCGCGAGCGGTCGGGTTCGGGCACGGGTAGAAGGGGTTGGGTGGGGGCTGGGACCGGGTCCTCTATCCACAGCATTGAGCGGCCGTCCGGCTCGTCGAAAGCGGGCGGGAGGCTGGCCCCCGCCGGCGCGAGCCAAACGGTGCCGACGGTGCCGCCGACGTGGAGCGCGACGCTACACACGAGGGACCATGCAAAGACGCGGGCATCGGCGGACCTGCGCACGGCGAATGGTAGGATTGGGCGACGGGCGAACCTCGTGCTGGGGCGAGGGTCGAGGGTGCCAGTGGGGCGCGGGAGCAACCAATGAAGGTGAGCAGGCAGATCGCGGCGTGGACGGCGGGGGTGGCCTTGGCGGGCAGCCTGAACATCACAGGCCTCGCACCGGTTGTTTGGGCGGCGGACGATCCGCCGACAACGCCGACCACGGGTCCGACGACGGTGCCGGCGGGTCCGGCCGTCACGAGCACCCCGATGGACGGTTCTCAGCCGATGGACGCGCGAGCACCGGTGCTGTGCGTGGGCGATGCGGCGCCCGCGGTGAGCGTGGCGGAGTGGGTGCTGGGCGCGCCCGCGAGCGAGGGCCCGCCGCGGGTGAGGGTGGTGGAGTTCTGGGCGACGTGGTGCGCCCCGTGCCGACGGAGTTTGGCGACGCTCACGGAGTTGGCCAAAGCGCACGGCGCGAAGGTGGAGGTGCTCGCGATCGCGGGTGCGGATGCGCAGGGTGAGACGCTCGATCGCGTGAAGGCCTTTGTGGCGAGGCGCCGCGGGGAGATCGGCTATGCCGTGGGCTTCGACGAGGGCGCGGCGACGCGCTCGGCGTGGCTGGGGGCGGCGCGGATCGCACGGATCCCCACGGCGTTCGTCGTCGGGCCCGACGGGCGCATCGCGTGGATCGGGGACTCCGTGCGCAGCGTCAAGGGGCTGGAGACGGCGGTAGCCGAACTCGTTGAGGGTCGGTTCGACATGACCAGGGCGGTGGCGGCAGCGAGCGCGGAGAAGGGGCGTCGGGCCGCGGCGGAGGACGCGGGGGTGGAGGTGCAGATCCGCCTTCGCGACGCTGTCCGCGCCGACGACCACGAGGGCGTGATCTCGGCGGTCGAGGCCTTGCTACGGCTCGACGATCAACGGTACGGGCGGCTGGCGGTGCTCGCGTTCAACGCGATGCTCAGCGGGCGGCGCGATGCCCGCGGAGCGGCGGCGTTCGCGCGGGAGATGCTCACGAGCCGTCTGCGCGACGACGCGGTGGCCCTGGACGCGCTGGCCTGGGCGGTGGTGGAGGGCCCGCGGACTCCGCCGTGCGATGCGGGGCTGGCGCTGGAGTTGGCGGTGCGGGCCGACGCCCTGGCCGAGGGCGAGGACCCGCGGATCCTCGACACGCTGGCGCGTGTGCGGTTCGTGCGGGGTGAGGTGGAGGAGGCGATCCGGGTTCAAGGACTTGCGGCGGCGGCGGCGAGCGGGGGCCCGCTGGAAGCGAAACTGCGGGCGACGCTCAGCGAATACGAGCGGTCGCGGGGTCCGGAGAGGGGCAAGTAGGCCCAGTCGCTGCGGCCCTCGGGCATCAGGGAAATGCCTGAAACGCTCGGGGAGGGCATCTAGGATGAGGGGACCTCGCACACCTCGCCGGGTCGGCGAGGCGGACGGAGCCGCCCAAACAGACACAGGAGTAGACCATGCGCAGGAGTCTCGTCGCGATCACGACCGCCGCTGCTCTCTTTTCAGGGGCCGGCGTGGCCAGCGCCCAGATCGGCAAGCCGAAGGAGTCGAGCAAGCCGCAGGCGTCGCTGAAGGCGGGGTCGCCGGCGCCGGCGCTGTCGGTGGAGAACTGGGTGAAGGGCGAGAAGGTGGACGGGTTCGAGAAGGGGAAGGTGTACGTGGTGGAGTTCTGGGCCACGTGGTGCCCGCCCTGCGTGGAGAGCATCCCGCACCTGACGAAGTTGCAGAAGGAGCACAAGGACGCGATCGTGATCGGGGTGGCGGCCAGCGAGCGCGCCGGCAAGGACGGCAAGGACGAGCGGCTCAAGAAGGTCGAGAAGTTCGTGAAGGACCAGGGCTCGAAGATGGCCTATCGCGTGGCCTTCGACGAGGACCGGTCGATGAGCAAGGCCTGGATGGAGCCTGCGGGCCAGGGGGGCATCCCCTGCTCGTTCATCGTGAACCACGAGGGCAAGATCGCCTGGATCGGCCATCCGATGGAGATGGACGGGCCGCTGGCCGAGGCGATGAAGAAGGCGCCCAAGAAGAGCGCGTCGGCGGAGCCGGCGATGCCGGGGTTCGGCCCCGCTGCGGCGGTGCTGGCGCAGGACGCCAAGGCTCCCGCACAGGTCGAAGCCGGGAAGAAGGACGAGGGGAAGAAGAGCGAGCCCCCGGCGAAGGCCGAGCCGAGCCTGAAGGTGGGCGACAAGGCCCCGGCGATCGAGGTCGGCAAGTTCGTCAAGGGCGAGCCGATCACGTCGTTCGAGAAGGGGCAGGTGTACGTGGTGGAGTTCTGGGCGACGTGGTGCGGGCCCTGCATCCAGGCGATCCCGCACGTGACGAAGTTGCAGAAGGAGTACAAGGACAAGGGCGTCCGCATGCTCGGCGTGAGCGTGTGGGAGGGCGACCAGAGCAAGGTGGAGCCGTTCGTCCAGAAGCAGGGCGACAAGATGGGCTACACCGTGGCGATGGACCTTGTGCCCGAGGGGAAGAAGGGGCAGGAAGGGGCGATGTCCAAGTCGTGGATGGCCGCGGCGGGCCGCGACGGGATCCCCTCCACGTTTATCGTGGACAAGGAGGGCAAGATCGCGTGGATGGGCCACCCGATGCAGATGGACCGTCCGCTAAAGGAGATCGTGGCGGGGACGTTCGACCCGAAGAAGGAAGCGGAGTTGGCCAAGAAGGCCGCCGAGGGTCGGGCGGTGCTGAGCAAGTTCATGCGGTCGATGGAGAAGGGCGAGACGGCGGAGGCATACAAGCACGCCGACGCGCTGATGTCGGCGTTCAATGACAGCGCCGAGCCGCTCAACCAGATCGCCTGGACCATCGTGGACCCCGAGGCGAACGTGAAGGACAAGAACCTGGACCTGGCGTTCAAAGCGGCGTCCCGCGCGTGCGCCCTCACCAACCACGAGAACGCGGCGCTCCTGGATACGCTCGCCCACGTGCATTTCTGCAAGGGCGAGATCGAGAAGGCCATCGAGATCCAGACCAAGGCCGTGGACAAGGCAGAAGGCACGATGAAGGCCGACCTGATGAAGGCGCTCAAGACCTTCCAGGCCGCCAAGAAGTAATCGGCGCGGCACCTCGCCGCATGGCAGGACGGCATCGCAGAAGGCCCCGGCCCGCACAGGACCGGGGCCTTTTCATTGGGGCGATCAAGCCGCGGGGTCGCGCGGCGGCACCCCTTACGCGCGGAGCGGCCTCAGGCCTTGCCACCGAACCGCTCGCGAGCGAGCATGGCGGCGCCGAGCAGTCCCGCGTTCTCCATGAGTTTCGTGCAGACCACGTCCACCTTCTTGCACGCGTCGGGGAAGACGTACTTTCGCACGGCCTCCCGCACGGGCCGCACCAGATCGTCGCCCATCGCCTCCGACAGGCCCCCGCCCAGCACCACGCGCGGCAGGCTGAGCGTCGTGACGATGTTGGCGATGGCGATGCCGAGGAGTTCGGCGGCGTTCTCGATCACGTCGTGGGTCACCTGGTCGCCCTTGGCGAACGCCTGGGAGACGGTCTTGGCGCGAACCTCGGAAAGGTCGTTGTCGGCCAGTTCGGGGATGATGGACTTGCGCACGCGAACGAGCCGGAGGAGACGGTCCACGATGGCGGTGCGTGAGCAGTTCTCTTCGAGTTTCTGGGAGCCGGGGGGCGCGAAGGGGAACAGGATGGTGTGCCCGACCTCGCCCGCGGTGAAGAACGTGCCGTAGTAGAGTTTCCCGTTGAGGACGAGGCCGCCCCCGACGCCCGTGCCGAGCCAGACGCCCGCGAGATCATCGACGCCCTTGCCCGCCCCGGCCTTCCACTCGCCGTAGACGGCGACGTTGACGTCGTTGTCCACGACGACTGGCACGCCGAACCGCTTGCGGAGGATCGCGGCGAGGGGCACGTCGCGCCAGCGGAGATTGGGGGCCTGGAGGACGATGCCCTCGTGGGGCTCGATGGCGCCGGGCGCGCCGATGCCGATGCCCCCGAGTTGCTTGACCGGGATCTTGGCCTCCGCGCAGGCCTCGGTGACGCCCTCGGCGATCCGATCGAGGACCTTGGCCATGCCCTCCGAGGCGCGGGTTTTCTTCTTGGAGCGGCCCAGGATCTTGTTGTCTGGCGCGACGACGCCGATCTGCATGTTGGTGCCGCCGAGGTCGATCCCGATGACGGTCTTGGCTTTGGCCATGGGCGCGGGTTCCGGGGGTGTGCGGGGTGCCTGTGAGGCGAACGAAGCGCGGGCGAGCCGCGGGTGTTGGGCTTTGATGCCCAACGCGGTCGCGGGGTTCGAGGGGGCAGTCTACACGATCGGCCCGACCGGGCCGGGGGATGAACAGGAGGCCCGCCCGCCCCGGCCGGCTAGACCGTCGCCGTCGGGAGGGCCACCAGGTTCGGCAGGGCTTCGGGGATCCGTCGTGCGGCGACACGGGCCGCCTCGGCCGAGACCTCTGGGACGAACAGTGTGCTCCCGCTGCCGGTCATGACGACTGGGCGTCCCGACAGTCGGCGGGCCTCGTCGATGAGACGGGCAAGGTCGGGCTGCACCCGGCACGCGGCGTCTGTCAGGTCGTTGAAGAACGGGATGGCCTCGAAGGCTGCGCCGCCAATCGCGGCCGTTGCGACTCGAGCGGCCCGCCCTGGTTCGAGCCGTCCCGGCCCCCCCACCCCGACTCCTCCCATCACCCCCCCACTGTCAAAGGCGCGGTACACCGCGCCCGTCGGGCACCCGAAGGGCGGCAGCAGAAGAACGACGTGCCCCTCAACGCGCGGGAGGCGCTCGATCCGCTCGCCGAGGCCGCTCACGATCGCGGGTCGAGCCGGTGGCGGAGCCGTGCCGCCGGCTGGCTCACAGTCATCGATGAAGAACGGCACATCGCTCCCGAGACTCGCGCCGATCGACGCGAGCGCGGCAGTCGGCAGCCGAAGATCGAACAGCGTGTCCAAGGCGCGGAGCATCGCGGCGGCGTCGGATGAGCCCCCGCCCAGCCCGCCGCCGACCGGTATCCGCTTCCGCAGCACCGCGGCAACCGGAAGGGAACCCACACCCGCTCCCACCGCCCGCTCCAGCGCGGCGTGGGCCTTGACCGTCAGGTCCTTCTCGATCGGCCAGTCGATCGGCGTCGGGCGCGGCGCATCCGGCGCCCATTCGACCCGAAACCTGCTGGGGCCCGCGGGCAGCCGCTCCACTTCCAGGTCGTCGTGCAGGTCGATGCAGGCGAACCATGATTCGATCGGGTGGAACCCGGCCTTCTCGCCCGCCGAGGCGGGCAGCGGCGCGCCAACCGAAAGCGCCAGGTTCAGTTTGGCGTGGGCCCGAAGCATGACCCGCACCGGCGAAAGGGCCCCCCGCTGCCCGCCGAGCCCTCGGCCCAGCGAGAGTTCGCGGGGCTGCCCGGTCGCCGACGAGGTTTCACGCGGCTTGTCCACTGCGGCGCTCGGCTCTACACGTTGAACAGGAAGTGGCAGACGTCGGCGTCCTGCATCACGTACGACTTGCCCTCCTGGCGCAGTCTGCCCGCGTCACGGATGGCCTTCTCGTTCCCGAACTTCTGGAGGTCCGCGACGGAGTAGATCTCCGCGCGGATGAAACCGCGCTCGAAGTCCGTGTGGATGACCCCCGCGGCCTGCGGGGCCGTCGCGCCGACCGGGACCGTCCACGCCCGGATCTCCTTCGGCCCGGCGGTGTAGAACGACTGGAGGCCCAGCAGCGCGTAGGCCGCCCGGCTCAAGGTCGCCAGCGCCGGCTCCTTCATCCCCAGGCTCCCCAGCAGTTCCATCCGGTCGGGCTCGGGTAACTCCGCAAGTTCGGCCTCGACCTTTGCGCACACCGGGACCACCTGCATCCCCTCGCTGGCCGCGATCGCCCGCACCTGCTGCGCCAGCGGGCCCTCTCCGTGCACGTCGTTCTCGTCCACGTTCGCCACGTACAGCACCCGCTTGGCGCTGAGCATCCCCAGCGGCTTGAGTTGCTTGATCTCCTCCGGGTCTGTGAACTCGCCCAGCACGGCCCGCGCGGGCCGGCCCGCGTCCAGCACGGGGCGCAGTTTCTTCAGCACGTTGTAGCGGGCCACGTCCTCCTTCTTGAGCGACTTGGCCGCCCGCTCGGCCTTGGTCATCGCGCCATCGACGGTCTGAAGGTCGGCCAGGATCAGTTCCGTCTCGATCGTCTCGATGTCCCGCTTCGGGTCGACCGAGCCCTCGACGTGGGTGACGTCCTCGCCGCCCGGAGCCTTGTCGAAGCAGCGGACGACGTGCAGGATCGCATCCACCTCGCGAATGTGCGAGAGGAACTTGTTGCCCAGGCCCTCGCCCTCGCTGGCCCCGCGCACGATCCCCGCAATGTCCACCAGGCGGAGCGACGCCGGGATGATCTTCTGGGACTCGATGTGAGCACGGATGATCTCCAGCCGCGGATCGGGGATCGGCACGATCCCGACGTTCGGCTCGATGGTGGCGAAGGGGTAGTTCGCCGCCAGCGCGCCGGCGTTGGTGAGGGCGTTGAACAGTGTGGACTTGCCGACGTTGGGCAAGCCGACGATCCCGGCTTCCATGACGGTGCGCTCCCTGTTGAAGGGCCCGCGCGGTCGCGGGCCGGGGTGTGGGGGCCATTATTGGCGCAGCACGACGCTCGCGCCGGGCGCGAAGCCCCGACCCGCGCCGCTCATCCCGCAGCCCGGCGGGCTCGGATCATCCCCGGTGCTGCCTCCTCCCCGGCCGGATCGGTCCCGTCGGGTGCCAGTCGGGGCCCGATGAGTACGGCCAGACGCCGCGCCCCGGCCAGCACCCTCGCCGCCCGCGGTGCCGGTGCATAGACGTGCTGCGCCCCCCTCGACAGCCGCAGGATCAGACCTCCCCGCTCCAGGTCCACCAGGGTCAGGGCCAGTGAACGAGGAGTGACCCCGGGAAGTCGCCCGCGGATCTCGGTGAACCGCCGGCCCCCCACGCCGCGCGCCGCAAGCAACACCGGCAACGACCACTTGTTCAGTCCCACGTCTCTCACGTCCGCCGCGTCCAACGCCCGCAGCACCCGCACGCACGCCGGCGCGACCCGCCGCCCGGACTCGGTGAGCACGTACTCCGGCCGCAGCGCGTGCTGCACCCCACCGTGCCGGCTCAGCCACCCCTGCGCGATCACCGCCGCAAGCGTCCGCCCGAGAGAGTCCCGGCTGATTCCCAGCGCGTGCATGAGCCCCGCGTGCTTCTGCCCCCCAAGCGGAGCACGGTGACATGCCGCAAGCAGCGGGATAGCCCACCTGTGGTGCGTGAGCGGCAGGAGCGCCCGCGGATCGAGCACGGCACGATCACCATCCGAAGCGGCTCCTGCGGGCATGGCGGAAAAGCACCTCGATTCCGAAGGGTACCCCTTGACGCGGCATCCTTAATAGTATACAAACCAGACCGACACGGGCGAGCGCTCCCCGTGCCGGGCGCCCGGCGGCATTCCCAACCGCGCGGCGATCGCATCCCCATCACCCTGAGCGCGGAGCGGACCCATGCCCTCACCCATCGGATTCGACGGCGGCCTTACCTGCAGTCTCCAGGTCACCAACCTCGATCGTTCGATCGCGTGGTACCGCGACGTGCTCGGGTTCAACCTCCTCTACAAGGTTGATGAGATTGCTTGGGCGGAGATGGGCACGGAGGTCGCCCGCGTCAACCTCGGGCTCGGGCAGGTCGAGAACATCTCCGCGCGAGGGAACTGCAAACTCACCTTCGGCGTCCGTGACATTGACAAGGCCCGCGCCGCGCTCGAAGCCAAGGGCGTCCGCTTCGATGGGCCCACGGTCACCATCCCGGGCATGGTCAAACTCGCCACGTTCCTCGATCCCGACGACAACCCCAGCATGTTCTACCAGGACCTTCAGTCCAAGCACTGAGAACGCCGGCCCCGGCACTCAACGCCCGGGCTCGAACCGAGGTGGCCCCGCCGATTCGTAGGGCATCGCGAAGATGCCCCGAACGGGGATGGTCCGCTCCGGCCGATTCCCAAGCGCCGGCGCATGGAGTGTGACCCTCACGCCCACCACCGGGACCGATGGGGCCAAGGGCCCGATCCCGCCGGCGCGCCCGACCACCTGGCGCGTCAGACGCAGTTCGACGCCGTCGTTGCGCGGGAAGTTCGGGTCATAGATCCGAATGGCCTCGGGAAGGTCGCCCGCGGGACCACCCGCCCCCCGGCGGACGGCATAGCCCAGCACCTGGTGATTCGACCAGATGGGCTTTCCATCACCCGCCTTCACCAGCACCAGCCCGATGACCACCGGCCGGCCTTGTTCGAGCGCGCCCACCATGGCCCGCGCTTCAGACAGGCTCAGGTGCCGCGTGCCCAGCGGCCCGTCGGTCGGTCGGCGCATCCACCCGGCGAACTTCGCGACCATCGCGAAACCCTGGCCGAGCGACGCGACCTGACGTGAATAGAGATACTCGTAGATCGGCGAGCCCTGGGCCGGTGGCTCCGCGACCGGAGGCGGGGCCGCGCCGGCGAGGAACAGGTCCGCCGCCGCCGAGGACATCCCGCCGCAAAGCCCGAACGTCTGCGGCGCGCCGACGCTCGCGCCGACACCCGCCAGCCCGCTCAGGCTCGTGGGCAAGGGCGAGCCCCGGAAGGCGTTGCGGAATGCGAAGCCGTGCTCGGAGGGGCGGAACGACTCGAACGACCGTGGCGCCGTCGGCGCCGCTTGCTGGATAGGCGCCGGTCGCTCCTCGTCGGGGAGGACATCACGGGCCGTCGGTTCACCCGCGCAAAGGGCCCACCCAGCGACAACGACATGGACAGCGGCGTGCCTCATTCTCGCAATGGCCCCAAGTCGGGCCCGTCGCGGACCCGGCACCCCGAGCCTAGCCGCACCGAACCTCGAAGAACCGGTCGCTGGTCCCCCCGGGCCCGATCCGGAACCGGACCTCCTTCCCGCACTTAGGGCAGCGGGCCTGGTAGCCGGTTCCCGAGGCGTTGAGATATGCCCTGCCGTAGACCCCCGAGCAGGTGAACCACAGCCTCAAGTACCTTGATCCCGCGCGGCTGGAAACGGCCTGACCGGACCCCGTCTCCATCGCACCGCCGTCGTCCCGGCTTCTGGCGCGATCGCCGACGATCTCCCGCTGGCGCGGGCCCGCGCCAACCTCCCACGACAGTTCGAGCCTGTCCTGATCACTTCGACGCATGTTCCTTCATATCGGCCGAATCCCCGCCCTTTGTTCGATCCCGCGGTCGTCCGGGGCCGGGTGCCGAACCGCTCGGGCCGGCCCTACCGTCGAAGGTGAACCCCGCTCGTCGCCCGTTGGGCACAACCGGCATCGAGGTCAGCCCCGTGGGGCTCGGCACCGTCACGCTCGGTCGCACGGGGGGGCTCAAACTCGCCCGTCAGCCCACGCGGTTGCCCACCGATGATGAGGCGATGGCCCTGCTCGCGGCCGCCCACCGGACGGGCGTTCGGCTTATCGATACCGCGCCGGCCTACGGCTCCAGCGAGCAACGCCTCGGCAGCCTCCTCCCGCGCGTCGCGTCACGGCAGGACTGGGTGCTCTGCACCAAGGCCGGCGAGATGTTCGACCCCGCCGCCGACCAGGGCCGGGGCGCGTCGGCGTACGACTTCTCCCCCGGCGCACTCACCACGAGCGTTGAACGCAGCCTCGGCCGCCTCCGCGTGGACGCAGTGGACATCGCGCTCCTGCACTTCTCCCGGGCGACCGACGACGCGAGCGTCATCAACAAAGGCGAGGCGCTCGGAGCCCTGATCGACCTGCGCGATCGAGGGTTGGTCAGGGCCGTCGGTGCATCAGTGGCCTCCGTGGCGGGCGGGCACGCCGCGCTGGCCGCGGGCGCGCAGGTGCTCATGCTCACGCTGAATCCGAGCGAGACCGCGATGCTGCCCGTCGCCGCCGAGGCGGCCCGGCGCGGAGTCGGCGTCATCGTCAAGAAGGCTCTCGCCGGGGGCACCCTGGACCCCGCCACGGCTCTCTCGTGGACGCTGGCCCAGCCGGGCGTCTCGTGCGCGGTCGTCGGCACTTCGCGGCCCGAGCACCTTCTCGACGCCCTCGCGGCGTGCGCACCGCGACGGGCGTAGCCGACACCCTCGCGTCTTGATTCAACTCTCCCGGCAGCCCTACGCCGCCCGTCCCGATGATCGCGCTGACTCGCTCCGCCGACGGTCGGCAATCACCGCCTCCGCCTGCGACAGGAGCATCGACGGGCTGAAGGGCTTGGTCAGCACACCGCGGACCAGGTGCGGCAGCGTCTCGGTCGCCACCCCGCGGGCCGATCCCGTCAGCAGCAGCACCGGCGTGGTCGCGTTCCGCCCGCTGGATGGAAGCCAATCCGCGATGTCGATGCCGCACTCACCACGGAGGTGAACGTCGGCGATCACCAACCCGAAGGCCCTGGCCCGCAGCAACCGCTTGGCCTCGCCCAGGCTCTCGCAGGTGGCCGTTGCGTGGCCCGCCTGTTCGAGTTTGAGCGCGACAACCGCCGCGATGTGCGGCTCGTCCTCCACGATGAGAATCGTCTCGATCTGCATATGGGACCTTGGCGGGTGGGGGGTGGAGGTGAAACCCTCGGACCGGCCCAGCGCCATCGGCCCCCAGCCATCGTCGGCCCGCGAGGCCGCGTTCAGCCTGTCAAGCGCGAACATTGCGCTGCGGCGATTCGCGGACTTCCCCCAGCCGCGCCACCCGTCAGGCGACCCCGCGTTGCCCGGCTTGCCCACCCTCCCGCACCGGCGCGATCAAGGCCCGGATCGGCCCGGCGGACGACTGGCAACGCTCAGAGGAGCCCCGCACCTTCCGGTAAGCCGAGCATCACGTTGGCGTTCTGCACCGCCTGCCCGCTGGCGCCCTTGATGAGGTTATCGATCGCCGAGACCACCACCACCCGCCCGGCGACCACCCGCGCGTTCACGTGCACGCGGTTGGTCCGAAGAACATCACGCAGCGATGGCGCGTCGTCCCGGACCACCACGAATGGCTCGCCCGCGTACGCGTGCCGGAGCGCCTCCTGCACGCGCGCCGTGTCGGCGTGCCGGTTCGCGAGCGTCGCGTACATCGTCGCGAGGATCCCCCGCTCGATCGGGAGCAGATGGGGGACAAACAACACGCCGCCGGTGCCGTCGGCCGTGCTTGCTCCGGAAACTCCGGGTGCCGGCGCGCCCGTCGCCGCGCCCCCGACGGCATTCAGCCCGCCGTGCAGGTGAAGAGTCTGGTTGATCTCCGGCTGGTGCCGGTGCACCCCGATGCCGTACGCCGAGTAGTTCTCGCCCGCTTCGACGAGCGTGATGTGGGGCTTGGGCTCGCGCCCCGCGCCGCTGACCCCCGAGGCGGCGTTGACGATGATCCCGCGCGGGTCGATCAGCCCGGCCCGGAGCAACGGCAGCAGCCCGAGCGCCGCCGCCGTCGGGTAGCAGCCCGGATTGGCGACAAGTGCCGCGCCCGGAAGGTGTGCTCGGGCGATCTCCGTCAGACCATACACAGCACGCTCGAGGTTGCCCGGATCAGTGTGCGGATGGCCGTAGGCGCGGGCGTACTCGTGCGCGTCCTTCAGGCGATACGCCGCCGAGAGATCGACCACCCGGACGCCCCGCGCCAGCAACTCGGGGGTGTGCCTCATCGCGGCCTCGTGGGGAAGGCAGAGGAACGCCAGGCGTGCCGCGCTCGCGATCGCGTCGGCGTCAATCGGCCGGCACTGCCCGTCCACGCCCTCGCCAAGCCGGCCGGTGAGCCGCGGGAACTCGGCCTCGATGCGGGGCTGCTTCTCGCGGGCCGTCGCCAGGTACGCGACGCGCATCCCGGGATGCCGGGCGAGGATCTCGATGAGTTCGAGCCCCGTGTAGCCAGTCGGGCCCAGGATGGCCACCGGAATGGCGGACGAGGCGGGGGGGGCGGAAGGTGCTGGCGATGCAGGGGTCGGCATGATCGCGCGAGGGTAGGTCGGAGCGCCCGGCCCGCGCCGGGCTCACATCTTCACGCCCGGCAGCCGCGCGGCCTGGCGCACCCAGTCGGCGAGCCTTGACTCATCAAAGCCGCCCGTGGACACCGCGCCGCCCGCCGGTGTGCCACGTCCCGCGGGTGCGTGGATGTGCAAGTACCGCACGTGGGGCTGCTTAGACGCGCCCGGCGGCGGGGGCTTGAGCAATGCCCCTTCAAAGAACGCCAACTTCACGTACCGGTCGAAGCAATGCAGGCTCATGAACCAGCGTTCAGCCCCGCCACCCGCCCCCCCCTCACCCCCCTCACCCCCCTCGCCCCGCGCGCCCCGCGCGCCCCGCGCGCCTCCCGGCGCACCGTACAGAGGCGAGTTCCACTTGACGGCCTTCCGCACCCCCGGCACCTCGCGCGTCACGATCTGATCCACGCGGTGGACGATCGACTTCTTCCACCCGGGAACCGCCGCGATGTACGCGCCAACGGGTGCGTCCCCGTACCCCTTGGGGATCTGCGGGTTTCCGCCGGCGAGAAGCCGGGGCTTGCGCACGACGCCTCGCCCCCCCGCCTCGGCGTCTCCCTGTGCTCGTGTAGTCCGTGTCCTCGCCCGCTTCGCTGCCATGGCCGGAGTGTACCTCGGGACCCCGCTCGGAATCTCGGCGTCGCGCCCCTCGGTGCTACGATGAGAGTGAACCTTCACGCGGGCGTAACTCAGTGGTAGAGTGACAGCCTTCCAAGCTGTACGTCGAGGGTTCGAATCCCTTCGCCCGCTTTGGCCGGACTCGCGCCGCCGATTGAGTGTCGATCGCTCCATGAGCCACGCCGCCAGATTCTGCCGGGGCTGCGACTACGACCTCTCGGCCACTCCCCCCGGCCCGTGCCCGGAGTGCGGCCGCCAGTTCGACCCCGCCGATCCACGCTCCACCGTGCCGAGGCCCCGTCGATCGTGGCACGCCCGGGCGCGCCGCTGGGGCCCGCTCCTCGCATTCATCCTCTTGCTCGCCGCACTCTGGCCCGGCGGCGCGCTGCTCATGACCGTCACATGGGTGGATCCCGCCTCGACCACCACCATCGCCGGACGCGCGCTGGTCATTGGCCGCCCGTGGTGGCTCGGGGGCTGGTGGCCCGCCATCGGCTGGTCGTTCGAGGACGGTCCCGCTCCCTCCCCTCGCAACAACGGCGAGGTTGAGCAGTTCGCGATCGCCATCCATCAGTGCGACGCCCCGGCTCTGTGGCGTTGGCGCACGTCCGGATCGGGCCGGATCGCCGTCATGCCCGTGCCCCCGGTCCGGTCGATCGCGCCCGACGAATGGCGCAACCTGCTCCTGGAATACACCCGTGCCGTCGCCGCGGGCTCCGCCGAGATGTCCGCGAGCACCTCCAGCACCGCCATCGTCGCGCCGACGCCCCCCTGGGCCATCCAGACCGACCACCCCTGACCCCCGCGCGGGCGTCTACACTCCGCGCCCGCGGCCCAACACGCTCCAGGCGACCGCGACCGCACTCACCCGAGGACACCCGCATGGCCAGCCCCAGCGATCGGCACTACAGCACGACCCACGAGTGGCACAAGGTCGATGGCGACATCGTGACCCTGGGCATCACCCAGCACGCCGTCGACGCCCTCACCGACGTCACCTACGTCCAGATGAAGCCCGCGGGCACCAAGATCGCCGCCGGCACGGTCGTGGGCGAGGTCGAGTCCGTCAAGACCACCAGCGACATCTACTCCGCCGTCGCCGGCGAGGTCACCGAGGTCAACGCCGCCCTCGCCGACAACCCCGGGCTTCTCAACTCCGATCCCTACGGCAAGGGCTGGCTCTGCAAGATCCGCATGGCCGACAAGGCCGGTCTCTCGACGCTCATGGACAGCGCCAAGTACGACGCCACGGCCCACTGACCGGCAAGGCCGTCGCGTCCCGGGCCACTCCAAGCGTCAGGCTTGCGCAGCGCCCGCGGCCGCCCGCACGCCGTCGATCAACTCCCTGTGGTTGGCGCACCGCGGGCACTTGTGCTGCCCGCCCAACTTCCCTCGCGACGCCATCCATCGGTGAAACGTCCCGGGCGCCAGCGGCGTGATCGTCGGGCCCGCCATGCCCAGCGAATCCGTGCGCTTCGTGGTGTAGTCCACGTTCTGACGCTTGATCGCTTCGTCCACCGCCGCCGCGAAGCGCGCGATGGTGCCGGGGTCCACGATCGCCGCGCCGCCCGATCCGGGCTTTGGCTCGATCTCGACGGCGATCTCCAGCCCCGCCCGCGTCCCCGGCGCGGGATACACCGGCGCCGCGGTGAACTCCCCCACCATCAGGCCCGTCGCCGCGGCCGCCGAGGCCACCGCGTTCTCGATGTGCTCGACGATCAGATTCTCCCCGAACGCGTTGATGAAGTGCCGATGCCGGCCGACGATCCGCAGGCGCGCCGGCCCCTCTCCGCCACGCCCGTCAGGCCGCGCGGGGATGGTGTCAAACTCCACCACGTCGCCGATGATGTACCGCCACAGCCCGGCGCACGTGCTCATGCACACCACGTACTTCTGCCCCTTCTCCGCCGCATCGGCAGTGAAGGCCGGCGGGTCGGGATCGTGCACGCGATCGAGCGGGATGAACTCGTAGAAGTTGCCGATGTCCGCGAGCAGACGCAGGCCGGGATCGCCGCGCCGGTCCTGCAGCGCGATGAATCCCTCGCTGGCGGGGTACAACTCGAGCCGCGCCGGCACGTCGTCGCCCGTGGGCGAGCCGCTCCACGCCTGCCGGACGCGCGGCTCGAACGGGGCGTACTTCACCCCGCCGTGCACCAACAGGCGCAGGTCGGGCCACACCTCCCGCATCGTCCGCTTGCCGGTGAGGGCCAGCACGCGCTCGAAGAGCACGAGCATCCACGAGGGCATACCGCTGATCATCCGCACGTCGGCCCCGGCGCACGCCCGGGCCATCGCGTCGATCTTGCTGGGCCAGTGGCTCATGAGCGCCACCTTCTTGCCGGGCAGGTAGATCGAGGAGATGGGCCACCGGATCATGGGCGTGACGAGGCCCGAGAGGTCGCCCGTCGCGATCCCGTGCTGGTTCACCTCCAGATCCGTCGAGCCCCCGAGGAAGAGCACCTTCCCCTTCATCAAGCCCGGGAGCGAGACGCCGAAGCGGTGCGCGTGGGCGAAGATGTCCAGCGCCGCCCGGCGGTTGCTGGCGAGCATCTCGCGCGACACGGGAATGTACTTGTCGCCCGCGGTGGTGCCGCTGGTCTGGGCGTAGTGCTTGACGAGCCCGGGCCAGAGCACGTCGGGCTCGCCGCCGTCGCGCATCCGCGCCACGTGCGCCCTGAAGCCCTCATAGTCCCGCGCCGGCACCGCGTCCCGGTACCCCGCGAGCATCGCGGCGTCGTCGCGCTCCACCAGCCCAGCCAAGCCGTGGGCCCGACCGAACTCCGTGCGCGAAGCGGCACGGAGCAGCCAGCGCAACTGGGCGGACTGGAGCCGGGCCGTGTTGACAGTCCAATAGCGTTCGTCGCTCAGGATCGCCGTGCGCCGGGCCAGCAGCGCCCGCAATCCCACGCCCACGCTTGCGGTGAAGAGGCCCATGCCCAGGCTACCCGTTGGGCCCACCGGATGGCGAGAGCGACGCCGCGAAGGCCCGCAACTCCTCGGCGAACCTCTCGGGCGCCTCCATCATCGGCGCGTGCCCGCACCGGTCGATCCACACCAGCCGCGAATCCCGGATCAGGCGCTGGAACCCCAGGGCCGCCTCGGGGGGCGTCACGCAATCCTGCCGACCCCAGACCAGGAGCGTCGGCGCGGCGATCCGCCCGATGTGGTCCCGCAACTCGTCCTTCCGAGCCGATCGCGCCAGACGCACCATCGCCCGCGAGCCGTGCCGATCCGTCAACTCCGCCAGCGCGCGGTCCACGTCCGCCTCGCGCATGTTCGCCTCGTCAAAGAACAACTCGGCAATCTTCTTCCGCAGCCAGGGCCGCGTGGGGCGCAACTGGATATCGCTCACCAGCGTCCTCTCGACCAGCCCGCCCGAGCCCGCCAGCACCAGGCCCCGCACCAACTCGGGCGAGTCGATCGCCAGCCGCAGCGCCACGTGTCCGCCGAACGAGTTCCCCACCAAGAGCGCCGGCCGCCCGACCTGCTCGACCAGGAACCGCCTCGTCAAGTCCGTCACGCCCTCGATGGAGCAGTGCCGGCCCGTGAGCCGGAGCAGCGGCAACTCGAACAGCGTGCACCGCAGCCCATCCCGCACACGCTGCACCACCCCTTCCCAGTGGTCGTTCAGCCCCACGAGGCCGTGGAGGAACACCACCGGCGGGCCGTCCGTCGGAGCCTCGGCCACGTCGATCACGCGCGCCAGAACCGCATCGGGCGACGCGTCGGCAGGGTCCACGGGCCACAGCCGAACGCCGCGCGCAAGCCCCTCGGCCGACACGCCCAGTCCCCCGCGATCGGCCGGCGCGTCCAGCGAGTTGGCGTCCTTGAAGTTCACTCGACCGGCTCTCCGCAACGCCCCAGCCCCGATCGCGGCCCACGTTGGCCGACCGCCCGGGCCGGGACGATGCGAATGATAGTGTCCGACGCCGCCCCCGACACCGGCGCGTTGCCACCAGACTGTAAGGATCTTGCAAGGGGCGAGCGCCCAGACGCCTACACCGCCACGACGCGACCGTCCACCATCCGAACGGCCCGGTCAGCCCGCGACGCCACCCGCGCGTCGTGCGTGACCATCAACACCGTCAACCCCGTCTCCGCGCGGATCTCCGCGATCAGGTCCAGAATCCGGTCCCCCGTCGCCTGATCGAGATTGCCCGTCGGCTCGTCGGCCAGCAGCATCGGGGGCCGATTCACCAGCGCCCGTGCGATCGCCACCCGTTGCCGCTCCCCGCCCGACAACTCCGCCGATCGGTGCCGGAGCCTGTGCTTGAGCCCGACGCGTTCCAGGATCGCCTGCGCCCGCGCCATCAGGTCCGCCCGCCCCGCACTTCGCGCGCCGCGCCGAACCATCCCCGCCAGGGCCACGTTCTCCGTCACGTCCAGTTCCGGCAGCAGGTGATAAAACTGGAAGATGAACCCGACGGCTTCGCTCCTGTACGCGTCCAGCGCCCGCGACGAGAGCGCGTGCACCGCCCGTCCCTCGAACTCGATCACGCCCCGGGGCTTGCCGTCCTCGGCGGACCTGTCCACGCGGTCGAGCCCCCCGAGCAGGTGCATGAGGGTGCTCTTGCCGCTGCCCGAGGCGCCCAGGATCGCGACCCACTCGCCGCGCTGGATGTCCAGGTCCACGCCGTGCAGCACCGGCACGTCCACCCGCCCGAGGCGGTAGGTCTTGTGCAGGCCCCGAGCCGACAGCATCGCCTTCCCGGCCGAGTTGGTTGCCGCGTCGCTCATTCGAACCTCAACGCCCGTACGGGGTCCATCCGCGCCGCTCGCACCGCCGGCACCAGCGCGCCCAGCACGCTGAAGCCCACGCCCGCGCCCAGCACGATCACCGCGTGCAGCGGGTCCACCTTGTTGGGGATCTGCGTGAAGTAGTACACCTTCGGGTCCCACACCTGCACGCCCAGGCTTGCCCCGAGCCACTCGTGGATCTCGTTGATGTTCCGCACCACCGCCAGCGCCCCAAGCCCGCCCGCCACCGACCCCACCACGCCGATCATCAGCCCGTACCGCAGCCACACCCACGCCACGTCCGCCCGGCTCGCCCCAAGCGCCCGCAGGATCCCGATGTCCTTGGTCTTCTCCGCCACCATCGACCAGAAGATCGCCAGGATCAGCATCGACGCCACGAACGAGATCACAAACAGCAGCCCGATCACCAGCACCGTCTCCTTCTTCACCGCGCCCACCAGCACCGCGTTGGTCTCCTCCCACGTCGCGATCAACTTGTTGAGACGCATGAGTTCCGCGCTGGGAACGTCCCCCGCGTGGTCCCGTGCGAAGCCCGCGTACACCGCTTCCACCGCGTCCCGCAGTTGCTGCGCCGTCACCCCGTCGGCCGCACGCACCCACACGCTGGTCACCCGCGCCGGATCCACCCCCACCACCCGCGGCTCGGCGAATGCCTCCCGCCCATCCGCCCCCGCCCCGAACGGCAAATCCTCGGCCCCGGTCGCCCCCGCGCTCCCCGGCTCCACCCGCACCGCCTCATCCATCTTCAGCATCCGCTGCAGCGCGCCCAGCGGCAGAAAGATCGTCCGACGGTCGATCTCGAAGATCCCCGACCGAAACTCGTTGGCCACCGGCATCCGCCGCGCCGACACCTCGATGCTCCGCCCCTTCGTGTCCAAGGGCAGCACGCTGATGTTCACGCTCGTCGCCGGCGCGAACTGCCGGCTCATCCGCACCCCGCCCTTCTCCGTCGGCTGCCCCATCTCCCGCGGCGTGTAGAACCCCTCCACCCGACGCTCCGACAGCCCCGACACCTCGATCCCCATCACCACCGCCGGCTTGAGCACCCCCGTCTCGGGGTCCATCTCGGCCAGCCTCAGCCCGTCCTCGTACACCCGCTCCAGCACCGTCCGCCACTCGGGCGTCAGTCTCAGGTCCTCGCGCTTGCGGTCCTTCCGAACCGGCGTCTGGATCGGCTTCCACCACAGCGCCGCCTCGTAGTCCGCCACGCTCGCGTACGTCGCGGGATCGATCCCCCGGATGTTCACCCCGTCCATCCGCCCGTCGTCAAATCCCAGCAGCCCGAACGTCTCGATCATCGCCGTCGCGCCCGCGACCGTCGGCTCCTTGCGCAGCCGCCCCACCAGGTCCTCGTAATACGCAAACCCCGTCGTCGGCCACTGCACCCTCACGTCGCCCACAAACGTTCGCCCAGAGTCCAAGAGCGTCCGCAGGAAGCCCCCCATCACCGACCACGTGATGAGCACCATGAGCGTGCACAGCGCCACCGCCCCCGCCGCCAGCAGCGGCATCACCTTGCTCGTCAGATACCGGCGCGTCAGCAGCGATGCATACACGGTTGGCAGATCCTCAGGCCGACGGTTGACCCACCAGCCGCAGCAGTTCGTCCGCCAGGGCCGCCTCGCTCACCTCGCGCTGCGACACCTCCCCCTTCCTCCATTCCTCCCGGCTGGCGATCCCCGCCGACGCCGCCGCTCCCGCCGCCATGTCCTTCAGTTGCACCACGCCCCGCGACAACTCGTTGCCCCCCGCCACCACCGCGTACCGGATCCCCATCCGGTCGGCGTACTTGAACTGCTGCTTCATCCCCCCGTCGCCCGCGTACACCTCGCACCGCAGCCCCGCCCGCCGGAGCGTCTGCCCCAGCCGGGCGTACCACGCGAGCCGCTCGCGTTCGACCACGATCACCAGCACCTGAGCCGTCGCCGCGGGTCGCGGCGGCGTGAGCAACTTCATCGCCTCCAGCATCCGGTCCACGCCGATCGACGCTCCCGTCGCGGGCACCTTGGCCCCGGTGAACCGCTCGACCAGGTCGTCGTACCGTCCGCCGCCGTAGACGCTCCCGAACTGCCGGGGCTGCCCGTCCTCCCCCTTCACTTCCCGCGTGATGACCCCCTCGAAGACCGGCCCCGTGTAGTACGCCAGCCCGCGGATGATCGTCGGGTCGAACGTCACGCGGTCCGAGCCATACTCCAGCGCCGTCAGCAACTCGTCGATCTGGCGCAACTCCGCGATCCCCGCCGCCCCGGCGGCCGACCCACCCACCAGCCGCTCCAGTTCCGCCAGCGTCGCCGGCCGCGCGCCACCCTTGCCCGCGCCGAGGTAGCCCAGCACCACCTCGATCTGCGCACTCGTCAGCCCCGCCCCGGGCGTGAAGTCGCCCGACTCGTCCCTCCGCCCCTTCCCCAGCAACTCCGCCACGCCCCGCTCCCCCAGCCGGTCGAGTTTGTCGATCGCCCGCAGCACCACCATCGCCCGCTCGTCGCCCATCGCCCCGGCTGCGCCCCCCACGCCGCACGACTCCAGCACCCCCTGCATCACCTTCCGGTTGTTCACCCGGATCGCGTACTCCCCAGGCCCAAACCCCAGCGCCTCCAGCGCATCGCACATCACGCAGCACGCCTCCGCGTCCGCGGCCATCGAACTCACCCCCACCGCGTCGAAATCGAACTGCGTGAACTCCCGGAATCGACCCGGGCCCGGCTTCTCGTACCGGTACACCGGGCCCACCTGGTACCGCCGGAACGGCTTGGGCAGGTCCTGCGCGTACTGCGCCGCCACCCGCGCCAACGGCGCCGTCAGGTCATACCGCAACGACAGCCACTGGTCCGCGCCGACATCGCCCCCCCCGCTCGGCGCGTCCGGGTTCCGGAACGCGAAGATCCCCCCCGCTGGCGTCGCCGACTCGGGCAGGAACTTCCCCAGTACGTCCACGAACTCCACCCCGGGCGTCTCCAGCGGCACGTACCCGTACCGCTCGTACACGCCCCGCACCGTCTCGATCAACCGCTGTTTCAGCGCCAAATCGGACGAGAACACGTCGCGAAAGCCCTTCACGAGCCTCGGTTGCGGCCTCGTCGCTGCGCTCGGCACGTTCGATGTCACGCACAATCCTTCATGCTCGGGTCCTCGCGGGCGGCCATGCTAGGTCCTCGCCCACGCCCCGACACACTTCCCCGCCGCCTCGCCCCGTGCTTACGCCGGCGTTGGCATCGCCCCCGGCGGCAGATCCGTACGCCCCTCCGCGCTGGCACCCGGCACCGCCGCCCCCCCAGCCGCCTGCCCCGCTTCCCGCGACTTCCGTGCCTCCGCCGCCAGCAACTCCGACACTGTCGGCCTGCCCAGCGTCTCCCCGCGCATCAACCGCGCCACCTCGTCCGCCCCCAGTGTCTCGTGCTTCAGCAGCGCCTCGGCCACCGCCACCACCTTGTCCCAGTTCGCCTCCAGCAGCCGCTGCGCGTCCGCGTACGCCTCGTCCACCAGCCGCTTCACCTCCTCGTCGATGATCCGCGCCGTCCCCTCCGAGTACCCCTTCTCAGGCATGAAGAACTCCCGCTGGTCCGCGCCCGCGTAGCGCACAAACCCCAGCCGGTCGCTCATCCCCCACTCCTCCACCATGTGCTTGGCGATCGCCGTCACCTGCGAGATATCCCCCGACGCGCCCGTCGAGACATCCCCCGTCGCCCGCGCCTCGGCGATCCGGCCCCCGCACGCCACACGCATGTGCGCCTTGAGCCACTTCAGCCCGTACCCCCACCGGTCCTTCTGCGGCAGGCTGAACGTCGCGCCACCCGCGTTCCCCCGCGGAATAATCGTCACCTTGTGCAGCGGATCCCCGTCGGGCAGCAGCATCTGCAAGACCGCGTGCCCCGCCTCGTGGTACGCCGTCAGCCGGTTCTCCTCCGCCTCGCGCACGCGCGACCGCTTCGCCCGGCCGAACTTCACCTTGTCCCGCGCTTCCTCCAGGTCCTCCTGCTCCACCCAGTCCTTGTTGTGCAGCGTCGCCGCGATCGCCGCCTCGTTGATGATCGCCGCCAGGTCCGCCCCGCTGAACATCGGCGTCGCCTTCGCCAGCCGCTCCAGGTTCACGTCCGGGCCCAGTTTCACCTTCTTGGCGTGAACCTTCAGGATCTCCAGGCGCCCCTTCACGTCGGGCAACGGCACCGTGATCTGCCGATCAAACCGCCCGGGACGGATCAGCGCCGGGTCCAGCACGTCCGCCCGGTTCGTCGCGGCCACCACGATCACCCCGTCCGACGCGACAAACCCGTCCATCTCCACCAGGATCGCGTTGAGCGTCTGCTCCCGCTCGTCGTGCCCGCCCGTGGTGAACCCCCCGCCTCGCCGACGCCCCACCGCGTCGATCTCGTCCAAAAAGATAATGCACGGCGCCGAGTCCTTCGCCTGCTTGAACAGGTCCCGCACCCGGCTCGCCCCCACCCCCACGAACATCTCCACGAAGTCCGACCCGCTGATCGAGAAGAACGGCACGTCCGCCTCGCCCGCGATCGCCTTCGCCAGAAGCGTCTTCCCGCACCCGGGCTCACCGATCAGCAGCACCCCGCGCGGAATCCGGCCCCCCAGCCGCATGAACTTCCGCGGCGCCTTGAGGAACTGGATGATCTCCTCCACCTCCTCCTTCGCCTCGTCGATCCCCGCCACGTCCGCGAACGTGACGCCCGTCTTCTCCTTCGCCAGCACCTTGTGCCGCGACTTCCCGAACGCGCCCAGCATCCCCCCGGGGCCGCCCCCCGCCGACCTCAGCCCGCGGATGAACAGAAGCCACACGATGAAGATCACCAGCACGAACGGCCCGATCACCCACAGCATCTGCACGAAGTAGTTCGGCGGCGACTCCTTGATCTGCCCCTTGCCGAACTTGTTGAACTCCCCAAGCCAGTACTCCTTGCTCCCAGGGCTGATCCGGAAGACCACCCGCGCATCGCCCTCCGGGTTCGTCGCGCTCTTCTTCTGCGTCGCGTAGATCCCGTCGTCGGCCAGCGTGATCGACCCCACCACCAACTGGTCGCTCTGATACAACGCCTCGAACTCCGCCCACGTCCCCAGCACCCGCGCCGGCGGCGAGAGCATGTTGAACATCAGCAGCATCAACGCCACCATCGACACCACCACCATCGCCCCAAACAGGCTCCGCGGCGCCCGCGGTGCCCCACCCCCGCCCCCTCCACCCCCACCGGATCCACCGCTCCGGCGCTCGCCCGCGTCCCCGCCCTCATCCCCGTTCGATCGCTTCTTGCCTGAAGTGTCTGCCATGGTCTTCCGCTGTTGGTGTGCGAGGCCCATCGCCTCTAGGACCGAGAACTCCTCAAACCTCTACGCCCCGCAAGCCCCTCGGGATCTTGCCCCACCCGCCACCCTCCACTCTTCATCGGCCCGCACGGGAACCAAAGGCTAGCCCCCGCCTCTCCTCTCCGCGCACGACCGCAGCCACGCCATCGGCCTCTACACTCCACCCGATGCCCGTGATTCCCGTCGCCGACCTCGACGACCCCCGACTCGACGACTACCGAAGCGTCCGGGACCGCCAACTCGCTCAGGAGTTTTCTCCCCACTCCCCAGGGACGGCCGCAGCCGCCGCGAGCCCCGACGCCCCTTGGGGCAAGTTCATGGCCGAGGGCGACGTCGTCTTCGCCCACCTCGTGGATTCCCCCTTCCGCACGCTGTCGGTCCTCTGCACGCCGACGCGGCGCGACGCCGTCGCCCCCATGCTCGACCGCTTGGATCCCGACGTCCCCGTCTTCCTCATCGACCAAGCCCGCCTCGACCGCCTCATCGGTTTCCACCTGCACCGCGGGCTCATGGCGATCGGCGCTCGCCGCGCGCCCCTCGCCCCGACAGATCTCTTCGACCTCCCCGGGCCGCTCGTCGCGCTCGACCGCCTCACCAATCACGACAACGTGGGCGCCATCTTCCGCAACGCCGCCGCCTTCGGTGCCGCCGGCGTTCTGCTCAGCCCCGGCTGCGCTGATCCGCTCTATCGCAAGTCCATCCGCGTCTCCGTCGGTCATGCCCTTCGCATCCCCTTCTCCACCCTCCAACCCTGGCCCGACGCCCTCCGCTCGATCGCCGCGTCCGGACGACCCGTCCTCGCCTTTCACCCGCGACCCGACGCGCTGCCGCTCCGCTCGCTCGGCCCTGAGTTCGCCCGGGCGGTCGTCGTCCTCGGCACCGAGGGCCCAGGCCTGAGCCCCGAAGCCCTCGATGCCTGCACCCACTCGGTCCAAATCCCTATGCGCTCCGGCGTAGACTCCCTCAATGTGGGGGTGACGAGTGCCCTCGCCCTTGAGCATCTTGGCTCGCTCAACGGTCGAATACACTCCTGATGGAGTTTCCCGCAGCCGGTCGGGGGTGCGGGGCATATCAGGTGCGCCGCGTCACCAGGGTCGGTTCGCGGCAGACCGAGATCAGCAACCGCCGGGACGCCCAGCGTCGCCGGCACGGAGACACGAATGAACCGCCAAGTGCTGTGCGCCACTGCCACGCTCGCCCTCGCCGCCGGGATGGCCTGCGGGCAGGCCCGGATCTGGCAGGATGACATCCGCCGCGAAGAGGTCGGCACCACGCGCCGCGACAAACTGACCAAAATGGAACTCCAGGCCGCGCCGGCGGACCTGTTCAGCACGCTCGCCGCTTGGACCGGGGGCCCCGCCCTCACCAGCGATGCCATGAAGGGCAAGGCTGTCCTCGTGGTCACCTTCGCTTCGTGGGAGCCCAACTCAATCAAGGTCTTCGACCGGGCCGTCCGGGTCGCCGAGGCCAACGCCGAGAAGGGCCTGCTCGTTCTCGCGGTTCACGGCGAGAAGAACTGGGACGACGCCGTCAAACTCGCCACCGAGAAGGGCTTCAAGGGCATGCTCGCCAAGGATGATGGCAAGTTCCGCGCCAAACTCCTCGTCGATGGCGACCCCGACCTCTACCTGATCGACCGCGCGGGCCAGATCCGCTTCGCCGACTTCGAGACCGACTCCCTCTCCAAGGCCATCGAGCGCGTCGTCACCGAGTCCGCCGACCAGGCCGCCGACCAGCCCAAGCAGTTCCGGGCCCTCCTGGCCAAGGAGAAGTCCGAGTTCGAGCGGCCCGGCACCGCCAGTGCCGTCCTCAAGAAGGCCGTCGAGTTCACCCTCCCAGACGCCTCCGCCTACTCCAAGGCCCCGTGGCCCGAGAAGAACAAGGACCAGAACAACCTCGGCGCCAACGACATCCAGGAGCAGAAACTCCCCAACGCCGAGGCCTTCGGGCAGAAGGAGATCTGGCTCACTGAGAAGCCCGATTGGAACGGCAAGGTCATCCTCATCGACTTCTGGGCCACCTGGTGCGCCCCGTGCAAGAAGGCCATGCCCTTGCTCGACGACCTCGCCAAGACCTGGAAGAAGGACCTCGTCATCATCGGCAACACCGGCGCCACCGAGGACCAGAAGACCGTCGAACGCTTCCTCCGCGCGAAGAACGAACTCGCCTACTACCACACCTTCGACGACCGCGAGAAGGACACCCTCTACAAGGCCGTCGGCGTCCGCGCCATCCCCCACTGCGTCATCGTCTCCACCGACGGCACCGTCCGCTGGCAGGGCAACCCCCTCGCCTCCAACTTCCGCAACGTCGTCGAACTCATCATCGCCGTCGACCCGGGCGTCCAGGCCCGCCGCAAGGCCGAGGAACTCGCCCTCAAGGCCCAGCAAGGCCAGTAACCCCTAAACGCCCTGCGCCGTGAAGGGGCGCGCGCGAATGCTCACACAACGCCGGGCCCCGTGGCCCGGCGCTTTTCATTGCGCGGGCATCGCCCCGCACGCCCGTCGCCCCAACCATCCCCCGGCATGCCGCCCCTCTTCCACGTCGCCCTCCACGAGCCCGAGATCCCCAACAACACCGGCAACATCGGTCGCACGTGCGTCGCCACGGGCTGCGCGCTCCACCTCATCCACCCCTTGGGCTTCTCCACGAGCGTGAAGGCCTGCCGGCGCGCGGGCCTCGATTACTGGCCCCGCCTCGCCCCGGCCGAGCACGCCTCCTGGGACGCTTACCTCGCCTCCGCTCGCCCGCCCCGCCTCTGGCTCTTCACCACCAAATCCGCTCGAACGCTCTGGGACGCCGACCTCCTCCCGGGCGACCACCTCGTCTTCGGCAAGGAGACCCGCGGCCTCCCCGACCACCTCCTCAGCGCCCACCCCGATCGCCTCCTCACCCTGCCCATGATCCCGGGCGAACGCTCCCTCAACCTCGCCACCGCCGTCTGCGCCGCCGTGTACGAAGGGCTCCGCCAGTGTGCCGCCCGCGGCACGCTGACCCTCCGTGATGGCCGACTCCACCGCCCCTAACCACACCCCGGCCTCGGCCGCTCTCGCTATCATCGCCACCATGGCCCCCATGCGGCCCACGCCGTGCCATCCCGCCCTCGTCCGCGCCCGCGAGATCGCCCCGGCGGCCGTGCTCACCCTCGCCGCGCTCACCCTCGCGATCTCCGGCGCAGGCTGCGCCAAGCCCCTCCTCTCCCCAGAGGACGAGCGCTCCCCCTTCGACCGCTTCGACGCCCTCCGCGCCCAGTACTCGCCGCAGTACATCGAAGACGAGTACGGCCGGCAGAAGCCCAACCTCCGCGGCCGCCTCACCCCTCGCGAATAAACCCGGGCCCCCGCCGCGCCTTCGGTCGCGTCTCTACCTCAGCAGCGCGCCGAGGAACTCGTCGTTCTTGAACCCCAGCCCCTCCCGGCTGCTCTCGGCAAACCGCACCACCACCAGGTCGAACTGCGGCAGCACGTACAACCGCTGCTTCCCCAACCCCGCGGCCATAAACACCGTGATCGGCTTGCCGTCCGGCCCCACGATCCCCTTCGACTCCGCCTTGAAGTACCTCTCCCGGATCCGGTCGCGCATCGGCTGCCCCGTCGCCTTCGGACCATCCGCCTCCGCCCCCGCCCCGCTGTCGGCCAGCAGCCACCACGTCAGCCCGTACGACGGATTCGCCTTCGAGGGCTTGAAGCACTCCGCCAGCAACTCTGCCTTGAGCAACTGCGTCGGCCCGGGCTTCGCGCCCGAATCCGCTTCGGGTCCGCCCAACTCTTTCCCCCACGCCCCCTTCTGCAGCACGAACTGCCCGAACGTCCCCCACTCCTTCGCCGACAGCACCGCCCCGCCCGGGAGTTTCGGATTCCCTGCCTTGTCCTTCCCCACGCGGAACGTCAGGCCCAGCGGCTTGAACACCCGCGCCTCGTAGTACGCCTGCACCGTCTTCTCGGGCAGATCCGACTTCTCCAACTTCCGACGCAGCAACTCCCCGAACGCATAAAAGTGGCTCGGCCCGTACTCGAACTTCGACCCCGGCTCCCCCACCGCCGGCACGCCCACCGCGCTGGCGAACAGATTCCCGGGCTCATCCTTTCGATCGCGCGACTGCGGCTCCCCACGCCGACCAATCCCCGGCCCCAGCAACAGCCCGCCGCCCCGCCCGCCCAGCAGGTCATCCGACGGATCCAGCCCAGAACTCAGCGTGAGCAACTGCCGAACCGTGATCCGGCTCTTGCGCGGGTCCGACTTCCACTCTGTCAGCGTGTCGCACGCAAGTTCGTCCAGCGTCAATAGGCCGTCCTGCACCGCGTACATCGCCGCCACACCGGTGAACGACTTGGTCCCGCTCGCCAGCGGGTGCGGGCGATCCACGGGCCACCCGTTGTCTCCGCGCTCGAAGACCACCCTGCCCTTGTGCATGATGAGCACGACCCGCCCGGCGTGCTTGGCCGAGTAGTCCGCCGCCGCGACGCACCGCGCCTGAAAGTCCGGCGCCGAAGGGTCCAAAGGCCTGAGCGTCACCACCGCCGGTCGGACTTCCGCGGGCTTCACCTCCGGCGGCTCGGTGGCGGAGAGACCGGACGCCAACAGCGCCGACACACCAGCCAGCGCAAGCAATCGTAAACGCAAAGTGCCCATGCCCGCCTAACGCACCCGCCGCGGCACCATTGCCGTCCCGCAGGCCCGCTCGCCACTGACCTTCACCACCCCCACGCTTCCCGGACGAAGTTCTGGAGGTGATACCCCGAGTACGCCACGAACACCAGCCCCGCCCACACACCCATCGCCCGCACCGCTCCGCGCCCGGGCTGCCGCTTTCGCCGCCACAGCACGAGCATCACCAGAAGCCCCGCAAGCGCCAGCAGCCCGAGCACAGCCCACCAGCCCAGCCTTGCCCACTCCGCGGGCGTCACGGCCCCCCACGCCAACGCTCCGGGCGTCGTCATGACCGTCGTCGCCGCGGGAATCGCGATCTGCGGCATCACCGCCGGCACGCCGCCTCGACTCGCCGCCGAACCGCCGGCCAAACCGGGGACCGCGGGCCTGATCGTCACCGTCCGCCCGCCCGGGAGCGGGGGCGTGATCCCCATGCTCAGATCCTGAGTCCAGACCTGCGAACAGATACGCCGACGGCGCGGCAAGGTCCGCCGAGCAGAGCCGCGCGTACGCCGTCGTCCCCGCGACGTACCCGCCCCCGTTCCAGGTGAACACGTCGTTCGCCGACGTATTGTGGTCACGCCCACTGTTGACCACCAGACTCCCCGCGCTGGCAATGATGTTCCAGCGCGACACGAACGCCCCCCGGCTGCCGTGGGCACGGATGTCACCCACCGTCGCGCCGAGTTCGTGGTTCACCAGCAGAGTGAACGTCCCGTCGCCGTTGTCCAATGCGCCCATCCCGTCGGGGATGCCCACCAGGCGATACCCGCCGACGCTCTCGCCCACCGTGAGGATCGACGTGGTGCTCACGCCCGGCCCCACGGGCAGGATGTACGGGCTCGCCGACGTGCTGGGACCGATGAACTGCGCCGACGCCGAGCCCGCCAGAAGGGCAGGGCGGCCGCCGCGGGCGCGCACCGATACTAGTTGGTGAACTTCATCTTCTGACTCTCCATGAGGACGGGTTGATCGACACGAGCCCGCGCGAACACTCGCCGCGGGCAACGGGACGAAGTATCGCACGCGCCGGGCGCACAGTGGTTGTCGCTGCGCTCAGATTACGCTGTGATTGCGCCAGGGCTGCTCACCCGCGCGCCTCCCATGCCCGCGAGCCATCGCCGCGCCGGCACCGCTCAAAGCGTCGAGAGGATCTGCGCCATCCGGTGGTTCAGCGCGTGCCCCGATCGCGCCGCGTTGATCCGCGCGAAGATCGGCCGCCCCGCCAGCGCCAGGTCGCCGATCACGTCCAGCACCTTGTGCCGCGCCGGCTCGTTGCGGAACCGAAGCGCCGTGCCGATCGGGCCCGACGCGCCCAGCACCACCACGTCGCCCGGGCTCAGGTGCCCGAACAGCCCCGACGCGCGCAACTGCTCCGCCTCGGCCTGCGTGGCAAACGTCCGCGCCGGCGCGATCTCCGCCGCGTACGCCGCCGCATCGGGCTTCGCGTAGTCGTGCCGGTAGTACCCCGACTGCGGGCCCATCGGCGCGCCGGGGCCATAGTCCAGGTCGTACGTCACGTCCAGCACCGGCCCGCTCGATGGGAGCGCCACGATCCGCGCGTCCCCCTCCGCCACCTCGATCGGCGTCGTCACCACGATCGGCACCGACGGGGGCCGCGCCGACGAGCCCACGCTCCCCACGCTCGGCACCACCCCCGCCTCAAGGATCGCCCGCGCGAATGCCGCGCTCGACCCGTCCGCCAGCGGAATCTCCGGCCCGTCAACCTCCACCAGCACGTCCCCGCAGCCCGTCCCCACCAAGGCCGACAAGATGTGCTCCACCGTCTGCACCGTCACCGGGACGACGCCCCCGCCGGCCCCCGAGGCCGCCAGCACCGTCTGACGCGGCCGCGCACGAACGTTCCCCGCCAGCGCCGCGATCGTCGCGCCCCCGCCCTCCGCGTCCACACGCTTGAACACCACCCCGTGCCCCGCCGAAGCGGGCCGGATCACCACCCGGCACACCCTCGCGCAGAACAGCCCCGGGCCGGCCACCTCCACCGGTCTCCCGATCGTCGTGTGCTCCAGCGCGGCGGCACCCATGCGTCGCCCGTCGGCTCAGCCGTCGATGTTCCGAAGCGCGAGCCCGTACTCCGCCAGTTTCACCTTCACCTCCGAGAGCGAAGTCGCCCCGAAGTTCTTCACCCCCAGCAACTCCGCCTCGGTGTGCGTCACCAGGTCGCCCAGCGTCTGGATGTTCAGCAGTTGCAGCGCCTTCCGCGCCCGCACGCTCAGGCTCAACTCGCTCACCGCCTTGCCCAGCGCCGCCTCCTGGCCCGTCCCGCGGAGGCTGTCGAGCATCGCCTTCCGGGCCGCCCGGTGCGCCTCGTCGCGACCCTGCCCCAGCCGCAGGCCCTTCGCCTGGAGCATCGCCTTGATCTCCACCAGGCTGCTCTCGCCGAAGTTCTTGTAACTCAGCAGTTCCGCCTCGGTCGTCCGCACCAGGTCCCCCAGCGTGCGGATGTTCATCTTCTTCAGGCACGTCCGCGCCCGCACCGACAACTCGAAGTCCGTCACCGGCGTGTCCAGGAGCGCCGACCGCTTCAACTTGTCCCGCTCGTGGTCGTCCTCGATCACCATGCCCCGGCTCGCCGCGATGTCCTTCATGTACAGCCGCGCCCGCGCGTGGTTCGGATCCGTCTCCAAGACCTGCCTCAGGCACCGCTCCGCACGCGCCCAGTCCCCACGGTCCTCGTGCAGCACCGCCAGGTTCATCAGCGCGTTGATCGGCGCCGGCGGGTTCTCCACCGCGCGCTCATACAGCGCCAGCGCCTCGTCCTCTTCCCCCATCAGATCCAGCAGGAACGCCAGCCGGAACAGCAGCCGCGGGTCCCCAGGGTCCGCCGCCGCCGCCTTGCGATACTCCGCCACCGCCTGCCCGCGCTCCCCCTGCGACTCCAACTTCTCCGCCGCGGCCGCGTGCTTCGCCGCGGTCTCCGCGTCGCGCTGCACTTCCGTCGCGCCGATCACCATTTCCAGCGGATTCGTCGAGATCATGGAGGCTCCCTAAGTCCCGCGCCGGTCGGCTTCCGTCCGGGCTCTCCCGACGCGATAGGGATGATATGCCACCCAACCCCCCACTGCCCGCCTCACGGCCCAAACTTCCGCCCCGTTTCCGGGTCCAGCATCGTCCACCGACGCTCCCGGCACAGCCTCATCAGCACCGGAAAACAGAAGTCGTCGTCGGTCATCGTCACCATCACCTGCCGAACTTCCCCGTCGATCTCCGCCATCTCCAGCACCATCCCGGGGCCGTGCATCAGCGTCGTCGTCAGCCCCCCCCCGTCCTTCGCCGAAGAGCCGTCGGGCGCGGTGTTGTACCGCGCCAGCGCCGCCGTCACCTCCGCCAGCGACCCCAGCGATGGCGGACCCTCATCCGTCGCCGCGCCGGCGGCCTGCGTGAGCACGACATGTCGCGACCGGCCCATGGGCCCGATTGTTGGCCGCCTCCCCCGCCCCCGCACCC
>Ga0268299_1001308_pt1 | contig 46853 bp, 35 predicted proteins | sample NOBtaG_FD_193484 | JGI IMG/M metagenome (GOLD analysis project Ga0268299, IMG submission 193484) | Activated sludge microbial communities from bioreactor in Nijmegen, Gelderland, Netherland - NOB reactor | ecosystem: Engineered > Bioreactor > Aerobic > Activated sludge | place: Netherlands... | reverse complement strand
GGAGTGGCGGAGTGGGGGGCGTGAGGTTGTCTGGGGAGGGGGAGGGGGTCTATACTCGGGGCTCACAATGCAGTCCGCCGGGGGGCGAACCCCGGCACCGTTACGACTGCCCAGCCGCCGGCCCCCGCCATGGGGCCGGGTATCGGGGCCAGATCCGCGAGGATTGGGGCTCTCGGCGGGCGGGAGGTGGAGCGACCAATGGCCAAGAAAGAAATCAAAGAGATTTTCAAGATCATGGCCCCTGGCGGGTCGGCGACGCCGGCACCACCGTTGGGGCCTGTGCTGGGGGCCAAGGGCGTGAACCCCGGGCAGTTCATCCAGCAGTTCAACGCGAAGACCGCTGCGCTGAAGGGCAAGGTGGTCGGGTGCGTGGTGACGGTGTACAGCGACCGGACGTTCGCGTTCGAGATCAAGGCCTCGCCGGCGAGCGTGCTGATCAAGGAGAAGGCGAAGATCGAGAAGGGGAGCGGGGTGCCCAACAAGGACAAGGTGGGCAAGGTGAAGCGGGCGGACCTTGAGGCGATCGTGAAGGAGAAGATGGCGGACCTGAACGCGGGCTCGATCGACGCGGCGGTTCGGATCATCGAGGGACAGTGCCGCTCTATGGGCGTGGTGGTGGAGGCCTAACGATGCCAAGAATCTCCAAGCGCATGAAGGCGAACTACGCCCTGGTGCCCAGCGATCCGATCGCGGCGCCGGAGGCTGTGGCGACGCTGAAGAAGTTCAAGAGCCCGAAGTTCGACCAGACGGTGAACATCGCGCTGTTTCTGAATATTGATCCCGCGCACGCCGAGCAGGGGATCCGCGGGTCGGTGAGCCTGCCGGCGGGGATCGGCTCGAAGAAGCGTGTGGTGGCCTTCTGCCGGGAGGACCTGGTGAAGGCGTGCCTGGACGCTGGGGCGATCAAGGCGGGCGCCGACGAGTTGGTGGCGGAGATCGAGAAAGGGTGGATGGACTTCGACGTGGCGGTGGCGACGCCGGACATGATGAAGGTGGTGTCGAAGTTGGGCAAGGTGCTGGGTCCGAAGGGGTTGATGCCCTCGCCCAAGACCGGGGCGGTGACGCCGAAACTTGTCGAGGCGGTGAAGGAGTTCGCGGCGGGGAAGGTGGAGTTCCGCAACGACAAGGCGGGGAACGTGCACGCGGTGCTTGGGAAGATGAGTTTCAAGGACGCGGACCTGGTATCGAACCTGGAGGCGTTCGTTGGGCACATCGAGAAGTTGCGGCCGTCGAGCACGAAGGGGCACTTCATCAAGAAGGTCGTGATCGCCGGGGCGATGACCCCGGGGGTGCAGATCAAGTACGTGTCGGCGGTCGAGACGAAGGCCTGATCCAGAGAGCGAGCACACCATGTCCAAGACCGTCAAGAGTGTGATCATGGGCGAGTACAAGACCCGCGTGGGCGGGGCCTCTGACGCCATGGTCATCAGCATCCGCGGGCTGAAGGGGATCGACACGACGAAGTTGCGGGGCCGGCTGCGCAAGAGCAACATCAAGGTTGCCGTGATGCGCAACGCGCTGGCCAAGCAGGCGTTCAAGGGCACGGCGCTGGAGGCGCTCTTCCCGCTGCTGGAGGGGCCGACGGCCCTGGCCTTCGGCGGGCAGTCGGTCGTCGAGGTGGCGCGGGAGATCGTCGGGCTGCTCAAGGAGTTCCCGGCGCTGGAACTGCGTGGTGCGATCCTGGACGGGACGCTGTTCAAGGGCGACGCCGGGGTGAAGGAACTGGCGAAGTTCCCGACCAAGGCGGAGGCCCAGGCGCAGGTGGTCACGCTGGTGGTGAGCCCCGGGCGGAAGGTGCTGGCGGCGGTGAAGGGCCCCGGGTCGAACATCGCGGGGATCATCAAGGCGATCGAAGGGAAGTTGGAGAAGGGCGAGGCGATCGCCCGGAAGTGAGAGCATGGCTTAGGGGGCGTGTGACGGTAGAGATTTCTGACCCGATTGGTCCGCGGCGCGGATTAAAGACCAGGAATGGCCTGGGCCCTCTCGGGAAGGTTGAATCGGCGTCGCGAGTGCGACGCCGGGCTAGAGAAAGGTGAAGACCATGTCTGCGATTGCTGAACTCGGTGACAAGTTGGCGGGTCTGTCGCTCAAGGATGCGGTGGAACTGGCCAAGTACATGAAGGACACGTATGGGATCGAGGCCGCGGCGGGCGGCGGGGTGATGATGGCGGCTGCGCCGGCGGCGGCGGCGGCACCGGCGGAAGAGAAGACCACGTTCGACGTGGTGCTCAAGGCCGTGGACGCGGCGAAGAAGATCGGCGTGATCAAGGTCGTTCGCGAGGCGTCGGGCCTGGGCCTGGCGGAAGCGAAGGCGTTCGTGGAGGCTCCGGGCAAGCCCGTGAAGCAGGGGATCAGCAAGGCGGACGCGGAGAAGTTGAAGAAGCAACTCGAGGAGGCCGGGGCGACGGTCGAACTGGCCTGAGTCGGTACCCTATCGGAACACGAACAGGGCTCGCTCGCAAGGGTGGGCCCTGTTTTTTTCGTCCAAGTTTTCAAGAAGAGCGGGCTTGCACGGTGTTTGCTGGGCGGGTACACTAGGCGACTCGACTCCGAACGTTCGATGCGGTCAACGGGCGCAATGATCAGGCACGCCATTTAGTCAATCCACAAGAACCAGCGGCTGGCCACTGCAGGCGCGGTCGCTGTCCACCCATCGCAGGGGCTCCAACGATGGCCGATTTGAAACTGCGCGATTACTCCAAGCGCGGCGACGGAATGTCCGTCCCTGATCTCACGAAGATTCAGTCGGACGGGTACGAGCGGTTCCTCCAGAATCGCAAGGGTCCGCAGGAGCGGGATCCGTCGCTGGGGCTGGAGGCGCTCTTGCGCGAGGTCTTCCCGATCGAGAGTTACGACGGGACGATGACGCTGGAGTACCTGCACTATGTGCTGGAGGCGCCGCGGTACACCCCGGACGAGTGCCGGGAGTTGCGGCTGACGTACGGCGCGCCGTTCAAGGTGGGCGTGCGGTTCCGGCGGGAGAACACCAGCGAGGTGGCGGAGGAGGAGATCTACCTGGGCGAGTTCCCGATCATGATGGGCGGGGGCGAGTTCATTGTGAACGGGGCCGAGCGGGTGATCGTGAGCCAGTTGCACCGGTCGCCTGGGGTGGATTTCTCGATCGTGTCGGCGGAGGCGGACCGCCCGCTGCACAGCGCGCGGATCATCCCCGAGCGCGGGTCGTGGATCGAGCTCGAGGTGACGAAGAAGGACGTTCTGGCGATGAAGATCGACCAGAGCACGAAGATGGCGGCGACGACCTTCCTGCGCTGCCTGGACGAGAGCGTGAGCACGACCGAGGGCGTGCTGAGCCTGTTCTACGAGATCAGCGAGATCAAGCCGGAGGCGGTGCGGGCGGGGCACTACGCGGCGGCGAGCATCATCGACACCGAGACGGGCGAGGAGTTGCTGCACGTCGGACGGCGGATCGAGGAGGAGCACGTCGCGGCGATCGTCAAGAGCAACCTCAAGACAGTGAAGGTGATCCAGAACCCGGCCGACACCCTGATCCTGAACACGGTGGCCGAGGAGAAGTTGGAGGCGTTCGAGGCGGAGAGCGACTACGAGCGGGCGCTGCTGAAGATCTACTCGAAGTTGCGGCCGGGCAACCCGCCGCAGGTGGACAAGGCCAAGGCGCTGTTCATCGAGAAGTTCCTGGATGAGAACCGGTACCGGCTGGGGAAGGTTGGGCGGTTCCGGATCAACCGGAAGTTCGACCTGAACACGCCCGAGGACATGATGTTCATCCGGGCGGAGGACTTCCTGAAGGTCATCACGTACCTGCTGGACCTGCGGTCCAAGCGGATCGATCCGAAGACGGGGTTCGCGGCGGCGCAGGTGGACGACATCGACCACCTCGGGAACCGGCGGCTGCGGACGCTCGACGAGTTGGCGGTCGAGGAGTTGCGGAAGGGGTTCTTGAAACTGCGCCGGACGGTGCAGGAGCGCATGAGCGTGAAGGACCCCAGCGAGATCATGAAGATCTCGGACCTGGTGAACAGCAAGAGCATCTCGTCGGCGATCGACTTCTTCTTCGGGCGGAGCGAGTTGTCGCAGGTGGTGGACCAGACCAACCCGCTGTCGAGCCTGGTGCACGAGCGGCGGTTGTCGGCGCTGGGCCCGGGCGGCCTGAACCGGAAGCGCGCGGGCTTCGAGGTCCGCGACGTGCACATCAGCCACTACGGGCGGATCTGTCCGATCGAGACGCCCGAAGGGACGAACATCGGGCTGATCGCGAGCCTGGGGATCTACTCGAACATTGATGATTACGGGTTCCTGCGGACGCCGTACCGCGCGGTGAAGGACGGGAAGGTGCAGGACAAGATCGTGCACCTGCGGGCGGACGAGGAGATGAAGGCGGTGCTGGCGCCGACGGACTCGGTGACGCCCGACGGGAAGATCCGACACGGGACGATCCTGGCGCGGGTGAACGGGGAGTTGGCGGAGGTGAGCCACGACCAGGTGCAGTACCTGGACATTGCGCCCAAGCAGATCGTGGGCGTGTCGGCGGCGCTGATCCCGTTCCTGGAGCACGACGACGCGAACCGGGCGTTGATGGGCTCGAACATGCAGCGGCAGGCGGTGCCGCTGATCAAGGTGGAGCCGCCGCTGATCGCGACGGGGATGGAGAAGGACGTCGGGAAGAACTCGGGGATGGTGATCAAGGCGAAGAACGGCGGGACGGTGACGTTCGTGGACGCCAAGCGGGTGATCATCGACAACGCCGACGAGTACGAGTTGAGGAAGTTCGCGGGGCTGAACGAGCGGACGTGCCTGAACCAGCGGCCGATCGTGAAGATGGGCCAGAAGGTGAAGAAGGGCGAGATCCTGGCCGACGGCCCGAGCACGCGGCACGGGGAACTGGCGATCGGGAAGAACGCGCTGGTGGCGTTCAACACGTTCGACGGGTACAACTTCGAGGACGCGATCGTCATCAACGAGCGGCTGGTGAAGGACGACGTGTTCACGTCGATCCACATCGACGCGTTCGAGGTGGAGATCCGGGAGACGAAACTGGGGCGGGAGGAGTTCACGCGGGACATCCCGAACGTGAGCGAGAAGATGCTCCGGAACCTCGACGAGAACGGGGTGATCCGGATCGGCGCCCGGGTGGGCCCTGGCGACATTCTTGTGGGCAAGGTGAGCCCGAAGAGCAAGACGGAGTTGACGCCCGAGGAGAAGTTGCTGCACGCGATCTTCGGTCGCGCGGGCGAGGACGTGAAGAACGACTCGCTGGAGGTGCCCGCCGGGGTGGAGGGGATCGTGATCGGCGCGTCGCGGTTCTCGCGGCGGATGCACATGAACGAGGAGCAGAAGAAGCAACTGAAGGAGCAGATCGACTCCTACACGGCGGAGATGGACGGGAAGGCGATCGCGCTGTTCAAGGACATGGTGGGGCAGATCAACGAGATCCTCGGTACGCCGATGGTGGACCCGAGCACCCGCCAGAAGGTCGGCGCCAGCGACATCCCCGAGGTCGTGCTGGAGCAGATCGGCAACTTCGATGCCAAGTGGATCAAGGGGTCGAAGGAGGCGAAGGAGAAGGCCGACGTGGTGAAGGGGCAGTTCTGGCCCCGTATCGAGGCGATCAAGCGCGAGAAGGAGCGGAAGATCGGGCACATGAAGCGGGGCGACGAGTTGCCCAGCGGCGTGCTCGAGATGGTGAAGGTGTACCTGGCGACCAAGCGTGCCCTGTCGGTGGGCGACAAGATGGCGGGTCGGCACGGGAACAAGGGTGTGATCGCGCGGATCGTGGCGGAGGAGGACATGCCGTTCATGGAGGACGGGTCCCCCGTGGACGTGCTGCTGAACCCGCTGGGGGTGCCCAGCCGGATGAACGTGGGGCAGATCCTCGAGACGCACCTGGGGTGGGCGATGAACATCCTGGGGATGCAGGCGGTGACGCCGGTGTTCGACGGGGCGACGGAGGACGAGGTTCACAAGGCGGTGGACGAGGCGAACCAGTTCCTGGAGGCGAAGGCGAAGGAGTACGAGAAGACGGGCCGGTGGCCCGGTCCGCGGGAGTTGATGGTGCGGATGCCCCAGGGTGGAAAGATCCAGTTGTTCGACGGGCGAACGGGCGAGCCTTTCAAGCAGAAGACGACCGTCGGGGTGATGTACATCCTGAAACTACACCACCTGGTGGACGACAAGATCCACGCCCGCGCGACGGGCCCGTACAGCCTGATCACCCAGCAGCCGCTGGGCGGGAAGGCGCGGACGGGCGGTCAGCGGTTCGGCGAGATGGAGGTGTGGGCGCTGGAGGCGTACGGCGCCGCGTACATCCTGCAGGAACTGCTGACGGTGAAGTCCGACGACGTCGAGGGCCGGACGAAGATCTACGAGAGCATGGTGAAGGGCACCAACACGCTGGAGGCGGGGATGCCCGTCGCGTTCGACGTGCTGTGCTCGGAACTCAAGGGCCTCGGGATGAACATCTCGTTCGGGAAGAAGAAGACCGAGGGCGCGAGCCTGCTGTAAGGAGGCCCGGGCGTGGCGAGTTGGGCGGACATGGCGTTGGACAGCCTCGCGGCGGCCAAGGGTCTGCGTGCGGGCGGTCACGTGCGCAGTTGCCTGAGCCGGGCGTACTACTCGGCGTACGCTGCGGTGACGGCCGAGTTGCCTCGGGATTCGATCGGGAGTGCGGGAAGGTCCAACCCCACGCATCTGCAGTTGGCGAAGATGGCGAAGCACAACTTGGATCCGGCGCGGTTCGGGGAGCCTGTCCGGCGGGATGTGGCGCGTCGTCTGCGGCGGCTGCAGAGCCTGCGGATCGCGGCCGACTACGACCCCGAGGGTTCGCTGGATGTGTCGGATGCGGCGGAGTCGGTGATGAACGCCGAGTGGATCGTGCGGACGGTCGGGAGGGCCCGCGGATGAACTTCGACGCGGCGCGCGTGGCGAAGATGGTGCAGACGGCGCTCCGGGGCCGCAACGCGCACGCCGCGCGTGCTCGGGTGATCGCCGATGAGGTGACCCGGCACCCCGACGGGATGTGGTACGTGCCGGTGTCGGTGATGCGGGACACGGAGCACATGGCGCTGATCTACCAGGCGTTCTCGGAGGTCGAGGATGCGCTGGAGGAGCGGGAGAACCTGGACGTGCTGCTCGTCCCGCGGATCATCCCGTTCCAGAAGTGGGAAGACGTTGCCTGAACCAGACCGGTGCGCCCGGAGCACGGAGATGACCATGATGAACACCGAGAGCGTCTACGACCGGATCAACGACTACGCCAGCGTGAAGGTGACGCTGGCGTCTCCCAACGACATCCGTTCGTGGTCGTACGGCGAGGTGAAGAAGCCCGAGACGATCAACTACCGCACGTACCGCCCCGAGAAGGACGGGCTGTTCTGCGAGCGCATCTTCGGGCCCGAGCGGGACTACGAGTGCGCGTGCGGGAAGTACCGCGGGACCAAGTACAAGGGCATCATCTGCGAGCGGTGCGGGGTGAAGGTCACGCACTCGCGCGTCCGCCGCAAGCGCTTCGGGCACATCAACCTCGCGGCGCCGACGGTGCACATCTGGTTCTTCAAGGCGGTGCCGAGCCGCCTGGGCAACCTGCTGGCGATGAAGACCAGCGACCTGGAGAAGGTCGTGTACTTCCAGGACTACGTGGTCGTCGATCCGGGCGACACGGAGTTGAAGTTCAAGCAGATGCTCACGGAGGACGAGTACCGCACCAACGTGGAGAAGTACGGCAGCGCGTTCCGGGCCCTGATGGGCGCCGACGCGGTGCGGGAACTCCTCGAGCGGACGGACCTGGCGGCCCTGGCCGAGCAGATCCGCAAGGACCTGAAGGAGACCAAGAGCAAGCAGAAGATCAAGGACTACGCCAAGCGGCTGAAGATCGTGGAGCAGTTGCGGGGGAGCGAGAACAACGCGACGTGGCTGGTGCAGGACGTGATCCCGGTGATCCCGCCGGACCTGCGCCCGCTGGTGCTCCTGGAGAGCGGGAACTTCGCGACCAGCGACCTGAACGACCTGTACCGGCGCATCATCAACCGGAACAACCGGCTGAAGAAGTTGATGGACCTGAACGCGCCGGAGGTGATCATCCGCAACGAGAAGCGGATGCTGCAGCAGGCGGTGGACGCGCTGTACGACAACAACCGGTGCAGGCGGCCGGTGCTTGGGAGCAGCAACCGTCCGCTCAAGTCGATCACGGACATGATCAAGGGCAAGCAGGGGCGGTTCCGCGAGAACCTGCTGGGCAAGCGGGTGGACTACTCGGCGCGGTCGGTGATCGTGGTGGGCCCGGAGATCAAGTTGCACCAGTGCGGTCTGCCCAAGAAGATCGCGCTGGAACTCTACCAGCCGTTCATCATCCGGAAACTCAAGGAGCACGGGCTGGCGGACACGATCAAGTCGGCCAAGCGGATGCTGGAGCGGCGCGACGCGGAGGTGTGGGACATCCTCGAGGAGGTGATCTACCAGCACCCGGTGATGCTGAACCGCGCGCCGACGCTGCACCGGATGGGCATCCAGGCGTTCGAGCCGGTTCTGGTGGAGGGGAACGCGATCCGTCTGCACCCCTTGGTGTGCACGGGGTTCAACGCGGACTTCGACGGGGACCAGATGGCGGTGCACCTGCCGCTGAGCGTAGAGGCGCAGGCGGAGGCGCACGTGCTGATGATGAGCACGCACAACATCTTCTCGCCGGCGTCGGGCAAGCCGATCATCTCGCCGAGCCAGGACATCGTGATGGGGGTGTACTTCATCACGTTCATGCCCGCGCACGAGATGGAGCGTGAGGAGAAGTCGTGCCGGGCGTTCCGCGGCGCCAAGGAGGCGATCCTGGCGTACGAGCACGGGAAGATCGGGGTGCACGAGAAGATCCTGGTCCGTCTGGAGGGGTTCACCAGCGTGGTGTCGGATCAGGGGAAGGCGGCGGCGCCGATCGCGGCGAACGGTCGCGTGGCGACGACGGTGGGGCGCGTGCTGTTCTCGGAGATCCTGGCCGAGGGCATGCCGTTCTACAACTGTGCCCTGGGCAAGAAGGGCGCGAGCCGTGTGATCGACGACTGTTACGCCATCCGCGGGCGTGCGGCGACGATCGACCTGCTGGACCGTCTGAAGGAGATCGGGTTCAAGCAGTCGACGCTCGCGGGGCTGTCGTTCGGGATCACCGACCTGCGGATCCCCAAGGAGAAGGTGGAACTGCTCGCGGCGAGCCAGAAGCAGGCGGACCGCGTGGAGAAGAACTACGAGCGCGGCATCATCACGGAGCGCGAGCGGTACAACCAGTTGCTGGACATCTGGGCGCACTGCCGCGAGCAGGTGCAGAAGAAACTGGTGGACACGCTCAAGTACGACCGTCGCGACGAGGACGGGAACGAGACGCCGCTGGAGGACAAGAAGACGGGCAAGCCGTACCTGAACCCGGTGTACCTGATGTCGGACTCGGGGGCCCGCGGCAACGTGAGCCAGTTGCAGCAGTTGGCCGGGATGCGCGGGCTGATGGCCAAGCCCGACGGGACGATCATCGAGACGCCGATCCGCTCGAACTTCCGCGAGGGGCTGACGGTGCTGGAGTACTTCAGCAGCACGCACGGCGCCCGCAAGGGCCTGGCGGATACGGCCCTGAAGACGGCCGACTCGGGGTACCTGACGCGCAAGTTGTGCGACGTGGCGCAGTCGGTGATCATCACCGAGTACGACTGCGGGAGTAAGCGCGGGATCCTGAAGCGGGCGATCTACAAGGGCGAGCAGATCGACGTGCCGCTGCGTGACCACATTGTCGGGCGCGTGAGCCGCAACAACATCACCAACCCGCTGACCGACGAGGTGATCGTTCGGGAGAACGAGATCATCACGCTGGAGGCGGCCAAGAAGATCGAGGAGTTGAAGATCGACTCGGTGATGGTGCGGTCGCCGCTGACCAGCGAGAGCCGCACGGGCTGCTCGGTTCTGGACTACGGGCTGGACATGAGCACGGGGCGGCCCGTGGAGGCCGGGATGGCGGTGGGGATCATCGCCGCCCAGTCGATCGGCGAGCCCGGCACCCAACTGACGATGCGGACGTTCCACACGGGCGGCATCGGCTCGCTCTCGATCACCGAGAGCGAGATCAAGGCGGGCCAGGCGGGCACCATCCAACTGCGGGACTGCAACGCGGTGCCGACGAAGGACGACGAGGGGCACGAGGCGCTGGTGGCCCTGAAGCGCAACGGCGAGATCGCGATCGTGGACGCGAAGGGCCGGGAACTCGAGAAGCACAAGGTGCCGTATGGCGCGTACATCCTGGTGAAGGACGGGGACGAGGCCAAGAAGGGCGACCGGGTGGTCCGGTGGGACCCGCACCGCGTGCCGATCCTCGCGGAGAAGGCGGGCGTGGTGAAGTACGTCGACATCGAGGTCGGCGAGACGGTGCGCGAGGAGGACGCCGGGCAGGGCAAGAAGGCCCTGGTGGTGATCGAGCACAAGGGTGAGAAGCACCCGCAGGTGACGATCGTCGACGCGCAGGAGAACATCCTGGACTTCCACTTCCTGCCGGCGAAGGCGCGTCTGGAGGTGAAGGACGGGCAGACGATCGCGGCGGGCCACATGCTGGCGCGTCAGCCCCGGCAGGCGTCGTCGTCGCAGGACATCGTCGGTGGTCTGCCCCGCGTGACCGAGATCTTCGAGGCCCGCAAGCCCAAGGACCCGGCCACGATGGCGGAGATCTCCGGTCGGGTGGAGATCCACAGCGACAAGCGCAAGGGCAAGATGACCATCCGCGTGGTCTCCGATGCCGGCATCGAGAAGGACCACCACGTGCCGCAGGACAAGCACCTGCTGGTGCACACCGGGGACTACGTGGAGGCGGGCCAGCCGCTGATCGACGGGCCGCTGGTGCCGCACGACATCCTCCGGATCAAGGGCGAGGAAGCCCTGTGGACGTACATGCTCGACGAGGTGCAGAGCGTGTACCGGGCGCAGGGCGTGGTGATCAACGACAAGCACATCGAGGTGATCCTGGCGCAGATGCTGCGGAAGGTTCGCATCGAGGACCCGGGCGACACGGACCTTCTGCCGTTCGACGTGGTGGACAAGTTCGAGTACAAGCGGAAGAACGCCGAGGTGGCCGAGAAGGTCATCGTGACCGACGTGGGCGGGACGGATCTGCCGATGGGCGCGCTGGTGCTCAAGTCGGACGTGCGCGAGGCCAACGCGAAGGCGGAGGCGGCCGGGAAGGAAGGGGCCAAGACCAAGAAGGCTCGCCCGGCCCGCGGACGCACGCTGCTGCTCGGCATCACCAAGGCGTCGCTCCAGAGCGAGTCGTTCCTGTCGGGCGCTTCGTTCCAGGAGACGACCAAGGTGCTCACCGAGGCGTCGCTCCGCGGCGCGACCGACGACCTGATCGGCCTGAAGGAGAACGTGCTCCTGGGCCACCTCATCCCCGCGGGCACGGGCTTCCGCCCGTACCAGGCGATGAAGGTTGCGATCAACGGCGAGCCGATCGAGGCCGACGACGAGGCGGAGGCGCGGATGATCAGCGAGGCCGCGGCCCGTGCCGAGGCGCTGGGCGCTTCGCGGAACGACACGCTGGGCATGCCGCAGGTGCAGGTGCCCGGCCTGGGCGTGGGCGGCCCGACGAGTTGAGTCCACCCCTCCCCCTTCCCCTTCCCCCCACGCCGCGGACGCCGCAGGCGTGAGGGCGGACAAGAACCCCCAAGGCCCCGTCATTGCGACGGGGCCTTTTTCCTGCGCCCGACCGTTTGAAAAACTATCAAGTAGTAGATATACTTTGGTATGGCTGGAACGAACGACTCAACCCGGGAGGCGCTGCTGGATGCCGCGAAGGTGCTGGCGCAGACGCAGGGGTACAACGCGTTCAGTTTTCGTGACCTAGCCGACCGGGTGGGGATCACCACGGCGAGCATCCACTACCACTTTCCGACCAAGGCGCACCTCGGGCGGGAGTTGGTGATCCGGTATCGCGAGCGGCTGATGGAAGGGTGCCGGCAGATCGACGCCCGTGCGACAAAGCCGCGAGAACGGCTGGAGCGGTTCATCGGGGTGCTTCGCGGGGCGATCGAGAAGGGCACGCGAATGTGCCTGTGCGGCATGTTCGGAGCGGAGTTTGCGACGCTCCCGGGGCCGGTGCGCGACGAGGTGCGGTCGCTGTTTGAAGCCACGGAGGGGTGGATGGCGGGCGTGCTCGGCGAAGGTCGGTCTGTGGGCGCCTTCCGGTTCGATGGGGACCCCGAGCGTGTGGCGCGGCAGGTGTTCGCGTCACTCCAAGGTGGGATGATGACGGCGTGCGCCTTCGAGGACGAGGAGCGGTTCAATGCCGTGGCCGAGGGCCTGATCCGCACGCTCACACACAAGGGATGAGGCGTTTTTTTCGATCGTTCATCTATCAAGTAGTAGAGTGGTTTGCCGCGTGTGTCGGTGAACCAGCGTGGGAGCCGGGATGGGGCGGGTGACTTTCAAGGAGATGGCCATGGCGCGGATTCAACCGGTGGAAGTGTCGGAGGCGCAGGGGAAGGTAAAGGAGACGTTCGGGCAGATCGAGCGGGGGTTGGGGCGGGTGCCGGGGATGTTCCGGACGCTGGGTCGGTCGCCGGCGGCGTTGCAGGCGATGTGGGGGTTCTTCGGGGCGATGGGGGGCTCGACGCTGCCGGCGAAGTTGCGGGAGCAGATCGCCCTGGCGGTGGGGCAGGCGAACGGGTGCGGGTACTGCGTGGACGCGCACGCGGCGATCGGGAAGCACGCGGGTCTGACGGACGCGGAGGTCGAGGCGGCCCGGCGGTGGCGCGCGGGGGACGCGCGGTCGCAGGCGGCGCTGCACTTCGCGTCGGCGCTGCTGGAGAAGAAGGGGCACGTGAGCGACGCGGACGTCGCGGCGGTGCGAGCGGCGGGGTTTGACGACGGGCAGGTGCTGGAGATTCTGGCGGTGGTGATGCAGAACGTGTTCACGAACTGGGTGAACCACGTGGCGGAGACGGCGTCGGACTTCCCGCCCGCGCCGGCGCTGCGGTAGCGGGGCTCGTGAAGAACAGTTGAGGCGGCGTGCGCGTCGGGTGGCCCGGGGCCATCCGGCGTGGCGCCGCGCGCGGCCTGTGGGGCACGGAGCGAGCGTGGGTGGGGATCAGGTGCCTGCGCGCGGAGCGGTGGAGGCGATGAGGCGGATGGGGGGTGAGGGGGCGTCGGTGTGGAGGGCGCGGGTGGTGATGGTCTGCTGGGTGTGGGGGTCGAAGCGGCGTGTGGACCAGGTGCCGGTCTCGGCGTTGTAGGTGCTGTACTCGGAGCCGCCCGGGTCAACGGAGAGGTCGATGGTGGCGCGGGTGAGGCGTGGCCCGACGTCGTATTCGAGGGAGAAGTTGACCTCGGAGACGCCGTCGACGATGGGGCGTTCCTGTGTGGCGACGGTGCCGGCGGACTGGGTCTGGATGACGAGCCAGAGGGCGAAGGGCCCGCGGAGTTCGAAGCGTTCGCCGTCGAGGACGACGGTGTCGGCTGTGCGGCGTTCGAGGCGGGTGACCTGGAGGATGCCCGCGGAGTCGTCGCGGAAGGAGACGAACTCGATGAAATCCGACTGGACGGGATTCTGAAGGGGGTCGAGGACGTCGTCGGGGTAGGGGCCGAACTCGGCGCCGGTGCGGATCATGGAGAGCATGCGGTGCATGACCATCCGGGAGACGACATGTGTTCCGGCGCTGTCGGAGATGGCGGTGTAGCGTTTGAACATGGCGTCGAGCGCGACGAGTGAGGCGGTGAGGAGGGTGGCGCTGATGGCGAGTGCGACGAGCATCTCCACGAGGCTGAAGCCGCGTCGTGCGCGGGTGGCGAGCGGGTTGTGCGTGGGGAGTGGGGTGATCATGGCTTGCCCTCGCGATAGGAACCGGCGACGCTGATGACGCGGAGCGGGAGCATGATGCCGTTGGGCATGGGGCGGTCGGGATTGAACTGGAGGGTGACGCGGCCGTAGCCGTAGAAGGGGATGGGCGTGGCGTTCTGGCCCTGGGCGGGGAGGTTGGGGGGGATGATGTCGGCGATGCCGTCGCCATCGGTGTCCCACCCGGCGGTGCGGACGCCGTTGATGATGGGGAGAGAGTTGGGGTCGAGTGCCTCGGAGTCGCCGTCGGCGGAGCCGAAGTAGCCGAGGGAGGCGTTGAAGTTGGCGGGGTTGCCGACGGCGACACCGTTGACGGCAAGAGGGGCCTGGCCCGGGGTAGGGGCGAAGGTGAGGAGGAGGGTGCCGTCGATGGAGGTGGTGCCGCGGGCGTCGAGAACGCCTGCGATGATGGTCCCCTGGAGGGCGACGTTCTGCGGGGTTGGTGCGGAGGGGCCTTCGTAGGTGTCGGTGGGGCTGTTGAAGGAGCCGATGTCGACGGAGTACTGGGGGAGGAGCATGGAAGACCTGCGGATCTCGTCGAGGTCCTCCGGAGTGGGGTTGAGGGCGGCGTTGTCGGGCTCGGAGGGGTGGGTGTCGGTGAAGCGTGTGGAGCCGGTGAACTGGATCTTGTTGCGGACCTGCGTGAAGACGGAAGGGGTATCCGAGACGATGGAGCCGACGAAGAGGGAGTCATGGAAGCGGAGGTTGTTGGAGTAGTTCTTGGTGTTTCTGGCGGCGCCGGTGCGGGTCTGGCCGTCGATGACCGGGGGGTTGGGGAAGTCGGCGTAGTTGGAGGGCCCGTCGGTGACGAGGCCTGTGGTGTAGCGGAGGAAGTCGCTCTTATCGAGGGGGTCGGTCTTGAGGACCGGGGGCTGGCCCTGGGCGAGGACGGCCATGCCGCCGTAGAGGGACCAGTTGACGTGGGTGTTGTCGGTGTAGGTTCGGACGCGGGTGACGCCGGCGAAGGTGCAGTTGATGAAGAGGCCGTTGTTGCCTCGGGGGATCTCGACGTTCTTGAAGACCATGTTCTCGTATCGTGGGCGGACGTACCAGTCGGCGAAGGAGGGGGAGTTGAAGGGCATGCGTTCGTAGAGGTCTCGGCCGGTGCGGTCGCGGACGTAGGCGTTGTCGAGGTCTGCGCGCCAGTAGCGCGGGGCGGCGGGGTTGGTGTTGGCCTCGGTGTAGGTGGCGAGTTGGTTGGCGGAGATGCCGAGGTTGGCGGCCACCTGCTGGTCAAAGGAGAGCCCGTCGGCGAGGGCGGCGAGTGCGGCGGCCGAGGAGGAGAAGTTGGAGGCGGCGAGGTCGGGGAGTTGGCTCGAGTCGGCGCCGAAGCGGACGGGGGACTGACCGTTGTCGGTGCGGATGGCGCCGGTGACGACGTTCTGGTAGTTGGTGGAGCGGTCGGATTCCCATTGTGAACGCGAGACGCGGAAGACGAGTTGACCGCGGACCTTGGCGTATTGGTCCTTGCGGTCGATGACGCCGTCGCGCCAGCCGAGGACCTGGTCTGGGTAGTTGGACTTGACGGCGTCGTAGTCGAGGATGGTCTCGCCGGCGTCCCAGCGGGCGTTGGCGTTGGCGTCGAGGAAGCCGAAGACGCTGTTGCGGTTGCGGTCGGGTCGGGCTCCGTCGATCTGGAGGGCGAGGTCGTTGTCGGCGGTGAACTCGGCGGAGAGGTTGGCGTTGGGGGTGCCGGCCCGGAGCGAATCGGCGAGGGCGACCTTGCCGTCTCGGTTGGCGTCGTAGTGGTTGATGAAGATGTCGAGTTCGTCGACGTACCCGTCGGCGGTGGCGTCGGCGAAGGCGTTGTCGGCCTGCCCGTTTCCGTCGTAGTCGGTGGCGTTGGAGGGGATGCCGAGGCTCTCGACGGCGTGCCCGACGCGAAGTCGGCAGTCTCCGTCGGTGTCGCGCGCGACGACGCCGGCGTAGAAGGCGTCGAGTTTGGCATCGAGTGTGGAGTTGAGGCCCTTGAAGTCGGACTTCATGACGAGGGGGTCGCCGTTGTCAACGCTTGTGGTGTCGTAGCGTTCGCCGATGCTGCCGATGATGGAGACGTTCTTGCCGATGAGGATGCGTGAGGGGCTGACAATGGCGTGTTCGAAGCGTTTGACGACGCGGAAGTCCTGCTGGATGGTGCGGGTGATGGGGCGGGAGCCTTCGCTGTCGGTGGCGTAGAGGAAGTTGGAGCCGTTGACGCCGACGCTGCTGTAGCCGGTGACGATGACGCGGATGTCGGTGCCGTTGGCGAGCGGGGCGTAGGTGACCTGGAAGGCGGCGGGGGCGGCGCCCTGGGCCGAGCCGCTGCCGTCGATGGCGACGATGGGCGTGACGACCCAGGTGTCGGTGGAGAGGGCGGGGTCGCTGTCGGCGGGCGCGCCGGCGAGTTGGGGGGTGCTGACCGAGCCGGAGTAGACGACGGTGTTCTGGTCGGCGGCGTGGACGTTGATGAGGGCGTGGGCGATGCCCGGGGGCAGGCCGCTCTCGGAGAATCCGCTGGGCGGGGGGAGGACGGTCATGGCGGTGTCGGAGTTGGTGACGGTGCCGGCCCAGAGTTTCCGGCCCAGGGCGGCGTCGACCTCGCCCTTGTCGATGATGAAGCGTCCGGCGGCTTCGGCGAGTCGTGCCTGGGCGACGGCGAGGCCGGTCTCGGCGGCGCCGATGGCCTTGGTGACGTGGAGTTGGGTGCTGGCGGTTCGGAGGTTGCCCTTGCTGGCGATGGTCATGGCCAGCCCGAGGGAGCCGAAGAGGACCAGGAACATCATGGCGAGGATGCTGACAACGCCGCGGCGGCGTGTCCTGAACATGGTGGTCCTGAGGTTCGTGAGGACGGTCATCGTGGAATCCTCGGTGCCTCGTGAAACCCACTCCCCCGCGGCCCCTTGCCCCGCGTCGGCCATTGGCGCGGGGACGATTCGTGAACGCCGGGCGGGCGATCAGGGCGCGATCCAGACCACTCGGGCCATTTCCTGCGCGGCGGTCTCGCCCGGGGCGGTGTACCGGACGACGACAGTGATGCGGAGGGGGAACTGATCGACGGCGAGCCCCGGGAAGTTCGGCGGCACGGGCTGGCGGACGTAGTTGTCTGCGCGGGCCGTGTTGAAGTTCTGTGGGTCCACCTTCTCGACGAAGACCTGCTGGGACCAGCCGCGGAGGGGGACGATGGCGGTGTCGGCGCCCTGGCCTTGGGAGAGGGGCTCGCCATCTGGCCCGAGTTCGGGGATGATGCGTCCGGTGGAGTCGACGGGGCCCGGGAAGGTGCCGCCGTCGCCGAAGCGGGCGCCGTCGAAGTCGTCCAGGTCGTCGTAGTCGGTGAAGCCGAGTTCGCCCTGCTCGGGGCCCCAGCCGACGAGTTCCTCGGCGCTATTGACCGTGCGGAAGTAGAGGCCGGTGACGGGGTCGTGCCTCGGGAGGATGCGCATGCGCTCGCGGATCTCGTTGGCGAGGTAGACGCCCGTGGCGGCGGCGGAGGAGAACTGGTTGTTGCGGGTCATCGTCGCCTGGGCCTCGATGAGGGCGAGCACGCCGACGGCGATGATGACCGTGGCGAGGGCGGTCTCGAGAAGGGTGAAGCCGCGGTTCGCGGACCGGGCGTGCGGCCGCCAGGAGCGGGTGCGCGCGGCGCGTTGGCTCGTGAGGGGTGCGGGGGAGCGGGGGTCGATGGTCCGATCATCCGCGGGGTGCATGCGCGAGTCCCTCTCCTCCTGGGCGGAGGAGGAGATCGGCTAACGGACGATCTGGCTCATCTTGAAGATCGGAAGGATGATCGCCATGGCGATGAATCCGACGACTGAGCCCATTACGACGATCATGAGGGGCTCGATCATGGAGGTTACGGCCTTGATCTGGTCCTTTAACTGCTTGGCGTAGTAGCCGGCGATCTCGTCGAGCACCTCGCCCAGTTTACCGGACTCTTCGCCGGCGGAGATCATCTGGACGACGGAGGTGGGGAGGAGTTTGGTTTTCTGGAGTTGGTGGGTGATGCGCTTGCCGGTCTTGACCGAGCCGTAGACCCCGCGCCAGAGGGTCTTGTAGAGGACGTTGCCGGAGACGTCGCCGGTGATGGCGATGGTGTCGAGCATGGGGACGCCGGCGTTGACGAGTTGGCCCATGGTCTGGAGGGAGCGGCTGATGTAGAGGGAGCGGAACATGGCGCGGACGACCGGCACGCGGAGTTTGATGGTGTCGAACCAGAAGCGGCCGAGGGTGGTCTTGCCGAAGGCGTAGATGCCGCCGATGATCAGCGCGACGACGGCGATGATGTAGGGCCAGTTGGTGACCATCGCCTCGGAGAGGTTGAGGAGGAACTTGGTGGCCCAGGGGAGGGCGTCCTCCTTGCCCTTGAAGACGCCCTTGAACTTCGGGAGGACGAAGGTGAGGAGGAAGACGGTGACGCCCACGGCCATGGTGCCGATCACGCCCGGGTAGATCGCGGCGCCGATGACCATCTTGCGGGTCTCGATCTCCTGGCCGATGTAGGCGGCGATGCGGTCGAGCATGTCGGCGAAGGAGCCGGCCATCTCGGAGGCACGGACCATGTTGATGTAGAGTGGCCCGAAGAGTTTGGCGTGCCGCTGGAGGGCCTGGCTGAACTGCTTGCCCGACTCGACGTCGGTCTTGAGCCCGAGGACGACCTTCTTGAAGACGGCGTGGTCGGTCTGGTCGGCGATGCCCTCGAGGGCCGCGCGGAGGTTGATGCCGGCGCGGAGCATGACGGCCAGTTGCGTGGTGAAGTCGAGGACGTGCTTGGCCTTGGGCTTTCCGGCGTTGAGTTCACGGAAGCGCTGGGCGAGGCTGCCGCCCTCGACCGCGGCGTTGACCGGGTTGAGCGCGATGATGTGCGCGCCCTGGTTGCGGAGGATTGCCGCCGCGGTCTGGAGGCTGTCGGCGACGAGCATGCCCACCTGGGTCTGCCCGCCCGTGCTCTTCACCTGGTATCGGTAACTGGGCATGGCGGAGGATCTTCGTGGGGGCGACGAGGTGGGATCGGAGAGAGCCGGGCGAAGGCGGGCGGGGATCAGGCGGCCAGCAGGCGCTCGAGTTTGTCGGGCATGCTCGCAGAGCCGATGGCGTCCTCGCGGCTGATCATGCCGTTGAAGTAGAGTTCCGCGATCGACTTGTCGAGCGTCGTCATGCCGATGGCGCGGCTGGTCTCGATGACGTTGGGGATCTCGAACGTCCGCGCCTCGCGGATCAGGTTCCGAACCGCCGGGGTGCACAGGAGCACCTCGACGGCGGGGACCATGCCCGGCTTGTCGATCCGGCTGAACAGCGTCTGGCTCACCACCGCCTGGAGGGTGTTGGCCAGCATCGAGCGGATCTGGTTCTGCTGCCCGGCGGGGTACATGTCGATGATGCGCTCGACCGTCTGGGCGGCGCTGCAGGTGTGCAGGGTGCTCAGCACGAGGTGGCCCGTCTCGGCCGCGGTGATGGCCAGCGCGGTCGTCTCCAGGTCGCGCATCTCACCGACGAGCATGATGTCGGGGTCCTGACGCAGGGCGTGCTTGAGAGCGGAGGCGAAACTGGGCATGTCGGCCCCGAGTTCGCGCTGCTCGATGAGGCTCTGGGCGCTCTGGAAGGTGTACTCGACGGGGTCCTCGAGCGTGATGATGTGCTTGGCGTAGCGCTCGTTCATCGCCTGGATCATGGCCGCCAGCGTGGTGGACTTGCCCGAGCCCGTGTCGCCCGTCACCAGCACCAGCCCGCGGGGCAAGTAGGTGAGGCGCGCGATCACCTCGGGGAGGTTGAGTTTCTCCAGCGGGGGCACCTTCGTCTTGACCATACGAAGGGCCATGGCCAGCGCGCTCTTCTGCATGTGGCAGTTCACGCGGTAGCGGGCGAGGCCCTCGGCGTAGAACGAGAAGTCCGCGTCGCGGTGCTGCTCGAACCGCGCCTGCGCCTCCTTTGGGGCCATCTGCTCGAAGAACTGCCGCGCCTGCTCGGGCGTGATCACCGGCATGTCCATCGGGGTGATGACGGTGTGCACGCGCATCACGGGGGGGTGCCCCGCGACGAGGTGGATGTCCGAGGCGTCGGCCTCGTAGGCCGCCTTGAGGACTTGCAGGAGCGTGTTGGAGCCTGTGCCGGCGGCGCGCGGGGTCATGGTCCGAAAGGGATCGGCCCGCGGTCCGGCCCGGTTCACCCCCGCGTGTCCGCTGCGGTCGCGACCGGCGGCCCGCCCGCCCCGCCCAGGCGTTGGGGTCCGCGCAACCGGCACGACCGCGCGGGCGCGGGGTTATCGGCGGAGGTCCCACGCCGAGGCGCACTCGGGGCAGATTGTGCACCCGTCGGGCTCGGGCGGCACGTCGAGGCGGCTCAGGTCGTAGCCGCACGCCGGGCACGTGCGCTCGGCGAGCCAGGCGGAGCGAACCTCCTTGGCCGGCCCCGGCAGCACGATCCCCACACGCCAGCGGAGGAGATCCACCAGCAGGATCATCGCGCCGGCCAGCGCGCCGCCCGCGACGGCCTGCTTCCAGCCGATCGGCACGTTCGAGATCGCGCCGATGGTGAACATGCCCCCGCAGGCCAGCACGCCCACGAAGAGCGACTCGGAGACCTTGGCGCGCATGCGGACGCCCTGCGCCCTCAGCCGTCGGGCGACCGCTTGGGTGGAGCCGCGCGATTCCGGATCAATCGGTCGGCCCTGCGCGTCCTGGCTCAGCCGGCGCCGAACGTAGATGCGCCGGCCACGGTGGTCGCGGGTTCGGGAGTCCGGCACGCCCACCGCGGTGAGCAGCGGCGTGACGACCACCTCCCGCACGAACAGCCCGACAATCCGCCCCATGTGGCCCATCTGTCCTGCGCTCCCGGCGGTGCGGCGAGTCTACGCTCGGCCGACGGCGCGGCCCCGCGCGTCGCCATCTGAACCCGCCGGAGAGGACCTGTGCGTGCTTCCAGCCTCGTCTGGTTCCGAAACGACCTTCGTGTAAGCGACCATCACGCGCTCTCCGCCGCCTGCGCGGGCGATGGGGGGGGGGCGGGCGATGGGGGGAGTGCGGGCGGGAGAGGCGGTGGGGGGGTTGTCGGGCTGTACGTGATTTCGCCCGGGGACTGGCGTCGGCACGACGACGCTCCTGTCAAGATCGACCTGATCTTGCGGTCGCTCGTGACGCTGAGCGACGGTCTGAGACGGCTCAACGTGCCGCTACTGGTCCGCACGGCGTCGCGGCCAGAAGAGGTCCCCGAGTTGGTGGAAAGGGTCGCGCGGGAGTGCAAGGTGGCTGAGGCCCACTGGGTGGTGGAGTACCCGGTGCACGAAGTCGCCCGTGACCGCCTGACCGCGGAGCGCCTTCGGCGTGCGGGGGTTCGGGTGGTGGAGCATCATGACCAGGTGGTGCTGCCGCCGGGCTCGGTGCTGACGGGGGATGGGCGGGCGTTCACGGTATTCACGCCGTTCAAGCGGGCGTGGATGAAGCGCGTGGCGGAGATGGGCGGGGTGGCTCTGGCCCTAGCGCCCAAGCGGCAGCCGGCGATGGCCTGCCCGAGCGACCCGATCCCGGCCGCGGTGGACGGGTTCGCTTCGTCGGTGTCCGCGGACCTGTGGCCCGCGGGCGAACCGGAGGCGCAGCGGCGGCTCGGGGCCTTCGTGCGAAACCGGATTCAGCGCTACAAGGCCGATCGCGACTTTCCAGCGATCGACGGCACCAGCACGCTCTCGCCCTATCTCGCGATCGGGGCGATCTCTCCCCGGCAGTGCGTCGTCGCCGCGGCGGAGGCGAACGACGGGCGCCTCGACGCGGGCCGGGAGGGCCCGGTGACATGGATCAGCGAGGTGGTCTGGCGGGAGTTTTACCGGCATGTGATCGCCGCCTACCCGCGCGTGAGCATGGGCCGGGCCTTCAAGCCGGGGGCGGATCGGGTGAAGTGGGCCGACAACCCCGAGCACCTGCGCGCCTGGTGCGAGGGGCGCACGGGCGTGCCGATCGTCGATGCCGCGATGAGGCAGTTGCGGGCGACGGGCTGGATGCACAACCGCCTGCGGATGATCGCGGCGATGTACCTGACCAAGGACCTGTTCCTGGACTGGCGGCTCGGCGAAGCGCACTTCATGCGCCACCTGGTTGATGGGGATCTTGCGCAGAACAACGGGGGCTGGCAGTGGTCCGCGAGCACGGGGACGGATGCGGCGCCGTACTTCCGAATCTTCAACCCGGTGTCCCAGAGCAGGCGATTCGACCCCCAGGGGGCGTTCATCCGGCGGTGGGTGCCAGAACTGGCGGGGGTGGAGGCGGACGCGATCCACGACCCCGGCGAACTGCCCCCGTTGGCGCGGGCGCGGATCGACTACCCCCCTGTATTAGTGGATCATGGGCGTGCCCGGGCGCGGGTGCTGGCGGCGTTCCGGTTAGAGGGTGCTGGTTCGGGGTCAGCGGGGGATGTGGATGATTGACCTTGGACGGGGGCCTGCAATGATCCGATGAGGACGCCGGGCGGGACGGGCTTGGCGTCGCCCCGGCCCCTGATTGCGTTCGCACAACACACCGAACCTGACCCACCGATGTGGGCCGGGCCGACGTGTGTGGACATATGGAGATGTCATGAGCCTCATCCACTCGCGTTCACAGGCGATTACCGCGGCGACGACCTGGCGGCCCACCGTCCAGCAGCCCGGCGCCCAAGCCGAGCGGATCGAGGACATCTTCGGGCAGGATGTGTTCTCCGAGCGGGCGATGAAGGAGCGACTGCCCAGGGACATCTTCCAGCGGCTGATGCGCACCGTGAAGAACGGCGAGCGGCTGGACCACGAACTGGCCGACGTGGTGGCGGCGGCGATGAAGGACTGGGCCGCGGACCGCGGCGCGACGCACTACACCCACTGGTTCCAGCCCCTGACGGGCCTGACGGCGGAGAAGCACGACGCCTTCATCACGCCCGACGGGGCGGGCGGGGCCATCACGCAGTTCTCGGGCTCGGCGCTGGTGCAGGGCGAGCCCGACGCGTCGTCGTTCCCCTCCGGCGGCCTGCGCACGACGTTCGAGGCCCGCGGGTACACGGCGTGGGACCCCACCAGCCCCGTGTTCCTCAACCGCTCGGGCGACAACGTGACGCTGTGCATCCCCACGGCGTTCGTGTCGTGGACGGGCGTGGCGCTGGACAAGAAGACCCCGCTGCTCCGCTCGGTGGAGGCGCTGAACCAGCAGGCGATGCGGATCCTCCGGGTGTTCGGCAGCGACAAGGGCGTGACGCGCGTGGTGACGACGCTCGGGCCCGAGCAGGAGTATTTCCTGGTCGACCGGACGATGTACTACAACCGCCCGGACCTGCTGACGTGCGACCGGACGCTGTTCGGCGCCAAGCCCAGCAAGGGCCAGCAGTTGGAGGACCACTACTTCGGCTCGATCGCGCCCCGCGTGCTGGCGTTCATGGCGGAGGCGGAGCGGGAGTTGTTCCGGCTCGGGGTGCCGGTGAAGACGCGGCACAACGAGGTGGCGCCCGGGCAGTTCGAGATCGCGCCGACGTTCGAGTCGACCAACGTGGCGTGCGACCACCAGATGATGCTCATGGAGACGCTCAAGCGGGTGGCGCCGCGGTTCGGGCTCCAGTGCATCCTGCACGAGAAGCCGTTCGCCGGGATCAACGGGAGCGGCAAGCACAACAACTGGTCGATGGCGACCGACACGGGCATCAACCTCCTCGACCCGCGGAGCGAGACGCACAACAACATGCAGTTCCTGGTGTTCTGCGTGGCGGTGATCCGCGCGGTGGACATGCACGCCGACCTGCTGCGGGCGTCGATCGCCTCGGCGAGCAACGACCACCGCCTGGGGGCCAACGAGGCCCCGCCGGCGATCATGTCGATCTTCCTGGGCGACATGCTCACCGACATCATGGATCAGTTGGAAAAGGGCGAGGCCCGGCGGACCATCAAGGGCGGGAAACTCGAACTGGGGGCCGACACGCTCCCGGCGATCCCGCGCGACACGGGCGACCGCAACCGCACCAGCCCGTTCGCGTTCACGGGGAACAAGTTCGAGTTCCGTGCCGTGGGGTCGTCGCAATCGTCGGCGTGGCCTAACACGGTGCTCAACACCATCATCGCCGAGTCGATCGACTACATGGCGACGCAGATCGAGAAGGGCGCGGGGAAGACGCCCAGCCCGGAGAAACTCAAGCGGGTGGTGGCCGACCTGCTGAAGAAGACGGTGAAGCAGCACAAGCGGGTGATCTTCAACGGCGATGGGTACTCGGGCGCGTGGCACAAGGAGGCGGAGAAGCGCGGGCTGCCGCACCTGCGCGACTCGATCGACGCGCTGCCCGTGATCCGCGGGAAGAAGTCGATGGACCTGTTCGCGCGGTACAAGGTGCTGTCGCGGGAGGAGACCGAGAGCCGGGCGGTGATCTTCATCGAGAAGTACGCCAAGCAGGTGCAGATCGAGGCGGAGACGATGGTGTCGATGGCGCGGACGATGATCATGCCCGCGGCGCTGGCGCACCAGAAGCGGGTGGCCGACGCCATCGAGGCGGCCCAGGGTGCGGGCGTGGACTGCGAGGAGCAGCGCGCCATGCTCGAGGACGTGGTGGCCCTCGTCAACGGGCTGCGGGCCAGGATCGAGGCGCTCGACCACGTGACCCGGCACCACGGCGGGAGCGACGACCCGCTCGACCACGCCAAGCACATCAAGCAGCACGTCAAGCCCGCCATGTCGGACCTGCGGCAGGTGGCCGACGACCTCGAGGCGATCGTTGCCGACGAGTTGTGGCCCATGCCCAAGTACCGCGACCTGCTGTTCATCAAGTGAGCCCGGCGGCGGGCGGCCCCGGCGGCGAGCGTGCCGCGATGACGCCATCTCAGACGGGCCCGGGCGCTTCAGGCGTCCGGGCCCTTTGTCCATGGTGGGCCGGGGGCGAGGGCGGCTTCGGCACCCGACTGGGGGCGTGTGGAGCGCCAAGGCCCTACGATGGCGATTCCAGGGTGTAGCTCAGCTTGGCTAGAGCGGGTGGTTTGGGTCCACCAGGTCGCAGGTTCAAATCCTGTCACCCTGATTGTGCCTCCGGGCTGCGAGCCTGCCGCGGATTGGTCGAGCATCCGCCGGCACGTGGGTCCCCGGGGAGGGGGTGGGGGTGGGGGTGGGGCGGGAGACGAGGGCGGGGTGAGCGTGAGGACGGTTGATTCCCAGCGATTTGACATGTGCGTGCGCCAGGCTATACTTGCATGATGACGCAAGTACGCAAACAACGCCGACCCGCCACGCCCAAGCAGGCCGCCGCCTGCTGCGGGCCTCTGGACGCGACGCTGGACCCGATGTTGTTCCGGGCCTTGTCGGACCCGACGCGCGCGGGCCTGATCGCCTGCATCGCCAAGTGCGGTCGCGGGTGTTCGGTGGGCGAGGTGGCCCAGTGCTGCTCGGTGGACCTGTCGGTGGTGTCGCGGCACCTGTCGATGCTGGCGCGTGCGGGCGTGCTGGCCGCGAATCGGGAGGGGCGAACGGTGCTGTACAACGTGCGGTACGCGGAGTTGTCCCGAGCGCTGCGGGCGCTGGCCGATGCGTTCGAGCAGTGCTGCCCAGTGGACCAGCGAAAGGGAGGGGCGTGCGATGGCGGCTGCCGCTAGGCGACTGCGGGTGTTGTTCCTGTGCACGGGCAACTCGTGCCGGAGCCAGATGGCCGAGGGGTGGGCGCGGGCGCTGCGATCCGACACGATCGAGCCGTTCTCGGCCGGGACGGACCCGCACGGGATGAACCCCCTGGCGGTGCGCGCGATGGCCGAGGTGGGCGTGGATATCTCCGGGCACACGTCCAAGCGGGTTGACGCCCTGGCGGGGGTGCCGCTGGATTATGTGGTGACGGTGTGCGATTCGGCGCGCGAAGCGTGCCCGGTGTTGCCGGGCCGGGCGCGGGCGGTTCACGTCGGCTTTGAGGATCCTCCCGCGCTGGCTCGCGGTGCGAAGACAGACGACGAGGCGATGCCGCACTACCGCCGCGTGCGCGACGAGATCAGGCGTTTCGTTGAGACCCTCCCCCAATTCCTTTTGGAGACGAAGTCATGAGCAACCGCGAATGCTGTGGCGATAACTGCTGCCAGCCGACCAACACCGCCGATTCGGCCGTCACCCAGGCCCCGCCGGGCGTCGTGGCTGCCGACGCGGGTGCGGTGCGCGACCAGGTGCGAGAGGGGTATGCCAAGATCGCCCGCGGCGGCGCGTGCGGCCCGAGCGGCGAGGGCGGCGGGTGCTGCGGCGCGACGGCGTTCACGCCCGAGCAACTCGCCAAGGCCATCGGCTACTCTCAAAGCGAACTCGGGGCCGTGCCCGAGAGCGCCAACATGGGCCTGTCCTGCGGCAACCCGACCGCCCTCGCGTCGCTGCGCCCCGGGGAGGTCGTGCTCGACCTTGGCGCGGGCGGCGGCTTCGACTGCTTCGTCGCGGGGCCGAAGGTGGGCAGCGCGGGCCGCGTGATCGGCGTGGATATGACGCCGGACATGCTCAGCCTCGCCCGGCGGAACACGGCGGCGTACCGGAAGCAGACCGGCCTGGACAACGTGGAGTTCCGCCTTGGGGAGATCGAGGCGCTGCCCGTCGCCGACGCGAGCGTGGATGTGGTGATCTCCAACTGCGTTCTGAACCTGTCGCCCGACAAGCCGCGCGCGTGGCGTGAGATCGCGCGGGTGCTCAGGCCCGGCGGGCGTGTTGCGGTGTCGGACCTGGCACTGCGGCGTCCGCTCCCGGAGGCTGTGGTGGCGGACGTGCAGGCGCTGATCGGGTGCATCGCCGGTGCGGTCCTGGTCGAGGACGTGCGGGCGACGGCGGCCGCCGCGGGGCTCGCTGACATCCGCCTGCGGGAGAAGCCCGAGTACATCGACGCGATGACCAACTGGGACGACCCGCTCTACCGGCGGATCGTCGCGGCGCTCCCGCCCGGATCGAAGCCGAGCGACTATGTGACGAGCCTGGACGTGTCCGCGGTGAAGCCGTGAGGCGATTGCTCGCGGAGGCGCTGGGGACCTTCTGCCTGGTCTTTGCGGGCACCGGCGCGATTGTGGTGGATCAGTCCACCAGCGGTTCCATCACGCACGTGGGCGTGGCGCTGACGTTCGGCCTGGTGGTGATGGCGATGATCTACACGTTCGGCGATGTGTCGGGCGCGCACCTGAACCCTGCGGTGAGCATCGCCTTCGCGATCTCGGGGCGGTTTGCGCCGCGCGACGTGCCGGGGTACGTGGTCGCCCAGATGCTCGGCGCGCTGGCGGCCTCGGGGCTGCTGCGCGGGCTCTTCCCCCAGAGCCCGACCCTTGGGGCCACGTTGCCGGCGGGCGCTGCGTGGCAAGCATTCGTGTTGGAGGTCGTGCTCGCCTTCATGCTCATGCTGGTGATCCTGTCGGTCTCGTCAGGTCCGAAGGAGCGGGGCATCATGGCGGGCATCGCGATCGGTGGCGTTGTCGGGCTGGAGGCCATGGTCGCCGGGCCGGTGAGCGGCGCCTCGATGAACCCGGCGCGTTCGCTCGCGCCAGCGGTGGTGTCCGGGCATGTCGAAAGCCTGTGGGTCTACCTGCTGGCACCCGTGGTCGGCGCAGCGGCGGCGGTGCCCTGTGGACGAGTGCTGGGCTGGAACGGCGGATCGCGCCGGGAGGGCGTGGGGCAGTCGTCCGGGCGGCCTACTTGATGACGCCCGGCGTCCCGTGCGCCGGCGTGCTCCCGCCGGTCATGCCCCTGTGGATGGCCTGGAAATCGAGCCCGCCTTGCGGCGAGAAGAGCGCGGGGTACGGCCGCTGCGAAGCCGTTGCCGTGGACGTGACGATGGGGATGTTCCAGTCGATGGTGCCGAGCGCCTCGTCGAGAACGCTGTAGCCGATGGCCCGCTCCTCCTCGGTCTTGAGGAAGACGGGCACGGTGGGGATCGACACGTTGACCGCGGAGAGGCCGAGGCGGAGCCCTTGGAGGTGCGAGAGGCGTGCATCGCGGTCGCTGCCGCGGAGACCCGCGAGCGTCGCGTCACGCTCCGCCTGCAGGCGATTCTCGACCACCACGGCCCGCTCGCGCAGCAGGTCGGCGCGCGACCGGGCGCACCCGGCCAGCATCACGATCGCCACGCCCGCGACGGCGAGGGGCAGTCCGAGAGCGAGGATGGCGGTGCCGCGGCGCTCAGTGTTCATGCCCAGATCGTACCGTCAGTGCGCCCGGCGGACGGGCAGTTGGACGCTTAGATCGAAACGTGAGAGACCGTGGGCGAAGGGGAGCCCCTGCCAGGCCTCGAAGGCGGGCTGATCGTCGGGGACGTAGCCGCTGCGCGGGAGCCAGACGCCGTAGAGCCAGAATAGGGCTCGGAGTTCGAGGTCAATCGGGCCTGACAGATCGACCTGGGCCACGGTCATCGGCGGGAACCGGTAGCGTCCGACGTCTCCAACGGGGGAAGCGTCCTCGGCGACGACGGCGACGTGGTACACGCAGCGGGGGAGGGGCGTTATGTCCGGGCGCTCCCACTGGTACCCGAGCCACTGGCCGCCGTCCAAACGGCGGCGCATCGCCCATTCCACGAGACGCCGGGCGGCGCGCGGCACCGCCTCGGCCCGGTACGGATCACGGACGCGGATGTAGGCGACAGTCCGGGCGGGGAGGTCCCTGATGCGCACCCGGAATCCGTCGGGGTTGGTGCGCGGCGGCAGCCGTGTCGGGCGGAGTCCGGGGGCACCGCGAAACGTGCCCGTCGCGTCGGCGAGTCGGGAGGCATGGGCCGAGCGCCAGCCCTCGATGTCGAATCGGCTGGGCGGCACGCCCATACGCCGCTTGAACGCCCGGGAGAAGTCCGACGCCGAAGCGAAACCGCACAGGGCCGCGACGCGGGCCATCGGCGCGCCTGGCTCGTCGGCCATGATGGTGATCGCGCGGTCTATGCGCCGCCGACCCACCCAGTCGGCGGGCGTCTCGCCCATGATCGCCTGAAAGACCCGGTGAAAGTGGAACGGCGAGAGCCCGGCGGCCCGCGCGGCATCAGCGAGCCGCAGACGGCCCCTTGGATGCCGCTCCATTTCGTCCAGCGCCAGGTTCACGCGCTGGAGATAGTCTCGTCGAGTCGCGGGTTGGAGAGGTGCGGTCGGTCGCAAGTTCTGTCAAGCCTGTCGCGCCCGGCGCGGTACGCTGCACGAGTTCACCCCGGACGGACCGGGGCGAGTCGCATCCGGAGCACGGTATGAAGCCATCAGTCAGCCGGTCATGGGCGATCGTGTGCGCGTCGGCGTGTGCCTGGGTCGGCGGGTGTGCTGCCCCGCAGGGCATCACCCGCAGTCTGGACGAGCCACCGCCCGCGCCGCCACGGCCCTCGTCACCCCAGCCCCCTACAGGAGCCGATCGCATGGACCTCGGGAACTTCTCCGTCAGCCTCGCCGTCAAGGACATTGCCGCGTCGCGGGCGTTCTATGAGAAACTGGGCTTCCGTGCCAGAGGCGGGGACCAGGCCAAGAACTGGCTCGTTCTCCAGAACGGCAGCGCCACCATCGGGCTCTTCCAGGGCATGTTCCCGAAGAACACGCTCACGTTCAACCCGGGCTGGGACTCCGCCGCGAAGCCCTTGCCTTCATTCACCGATGTGCGGGAGTTGCAGCGCAGGTTCAGGGACCTGGGCCTGACGCCCTCCCCCGCCGCCGACGAGAACTCCACCGGCCCGGCGTTCCTCATGCTCATCGACCCCGACGGCAACCCCGTCCTGATCGACCAGCACGTGCCCAAACCGGCCAAGTGACCGCGCCTGCATCGGCCAGTGACGCGGACAGGGCATCGGATACGCTCTGGGCCTCATGGACCCAAGCCCGGCGACAACCAGGGCGTCCGACCCGGCCGGGATGGCGCGGCTGGTCCTCGAAACCCGCGCGGGGGCGCTCGGCGCGGGACTCCTCTTGATCATGCTCCTGGGTTGCCTCGCTTCGATTCCGTGGACGTGGGGCGCGCCGGGCGGCGGACAGGGCGGGACGCCACGCTACGACGCCCAAAATCCTGAGGCCCGGCTGTTGCCCCCCGCCTGGGTGCCGCACGCACCGGACGAGGCTTCGCGCGTCACTCCCGGCACTCGTGCCGCGACCGCAGACCCGACAGCGCCCGCGTCGCCTACCCCCCGCTCCGGCGGGCTCATGGGCACAGACCTTCTGGGCCGTGATCTGTTTACGCGCGTTCTTGCGGGCGGCTCGATTTCCCTCGGCGTCGGGTGTGCCGCTGCGGGCGTCGCGGTGCTCATCGGCACCGCCTACGGCCTGGTCTCGGGTTACGCGGGCGGGCGGATCGACGCGCTCATGATGCGCGTGGTGGACGTGCTTTACGGCTTGCCGTATGTCCTGCTCGTCGTGCTCCTCGCCGTTGCCAGCGAAGCGCTCATCGAGGAGTACGTCTCGCGCGGGCGGGCGCGAGCGGCGTGGATGCAGTCGCGTGCCGCAGAGGTCGCGCGCAGCCGGGGCGAGGCCGACGACCGCGCCAGCGTGCAGCGCCTCCTGCGCGAGGACCCCGACCTCGCCGGCCGACTCACCAAGGAGTCTGACATCCGTCCCGAACTGGCGCCCCGACGGCTCTCCGCGGGTGCCCGGCGGGCGTATGACGTTGGGACCCTGCTGCTGGCGATCGGCGGCGTCTCCTGGCTCACCATGGCGAGGGTCGTCCGAGGCCAGGTGCTCGCGCTGAAGGCCCAGCCGTTCGTGGAGGCCGCTCGCGCGATGGGCGTCGGTCGCGGGCGGATCGTGCTCCGGCACATCCTCCCGAACCTCGCCGGCACGATTGTGGTGTACGCAACGCTCACCGTGCCGCAGGCGATCCTGCAGGAGTCGTTCCTGAGTTTCCTCGGGATCGGCGTTCGCCCGCCGCTGCCCAGTTGGGGAAACCTCGCCGCGGACGGGCTGTGGGCGCTCAACCCGGTTCGAGTGCGTTGGTGGCTGCTGGTTTTTCCCTGTGGGGCTCTGTGTGTGACGCTGCTGGCACTGAACTTCCTTGGTGAGGCGCTCCGCGACGCGATGGACCCCCGCCGCGCGGCGCGATGAGCCCGCCGGGCCCGTGCGAGGTCGAGCGCGCGTCACACCACTTCGAATCGGCACCGTGTCTGGAGCGTCTGCCCAGGCTGGAGCACCACGGTTCCCGTGCCCGGTTGTCCGGGCAGGTTGAGCGCGCCGTTGACCTGCGTCTGCGGTTCGACCGCAACGTACGGCAGCGCCCCAGGCTTGGCGGGGTCGGCGCGCGGGGCGAACACGACCAGATGCCCCATCTCGGGTGAGGCGGTGATGCGGAGCGTCACGCCGCTCTCGGGCCAGCGCAGTTCCGCGGTGCCGGCGAATCCGCCAAACACGGCGTCAAGGTGCTCGTCGGGCACCGTGTTCCAGGTCGCCAGCCGCGTCGCGATCGGGTCGGGCCGGGGGGGGGCGGGTCCGGTCGCGACACCCTTCTCAAGCGGGTATCTGCCGGCGACCGGCGCGCGGATCTGGAGCACGTCCCGATCATCCCAGAGCCGCCGGGCGAAGTACGGGTGGTGCCCGCACCCTGCGGGGAACGCCTCTGTCCCAGCGTTGGTCACGCTCAGGTCGAGTTCCAGCGCCGCGTCCGTGAGTTCATACCGCGCCCGGCACACAAAGGGCCAGGGCCAGTTCACCTTCTCGCACCGCCGGCTATCCAACTCCAAGTGCGCCGACATCGGCGAGCGGTCCAGGATCGTCCATGCCCGGCGCCGGACGTCCCCATGCTGGGCCATGCCCTCGGGCGTGGTGGGCGAGAGTGCCCGCTCCTGCCCTTCAAACACGAACCTCGCGCCCGCGATGCGGTTGCACCAGGGCGCCATGAAGAACGACCCAAGGGACGACGGGTTCGTCTCGCCCGGCGCCGCGCGTCGCATGAGCGGGTACGCGTACTTCCCCGGGCCCAAGAGCGAGAAGTCCGCGATCCCCGCGCCAAGGGCAGGGTCGATGCTCAGTCGCAGCCGGGCGGACTCCATCGAAATCAGGCCCATGGGCGAGGCTCCAGTGCGACCGCGAGACAACGCGAGACGCCAGCACCAGCATATCGGACTCGCCCGCGCGGGGCGCGGTTCGCCAGCCCCCCGGGAGCGAAGCCTCTGGAACGCGAGCGCCCTCCGGCTGTTCAGGCCCGTTCCCCGCGGGTCGATGAGTCCGAGGTTCCGGACCCTCCATGAGCAATCAAGACGCCCTCCAACCCGATCCGGCCCGCGCTGACGCCCATAACCCCGGCGCCTCGACCGCCCCCGCGGCGGAGGGCGTCGCGCAGGGGCCCGGCCCCGCGACGCTGGGCTTTCTGGGGCAGATCCAGAGCCAGTTGGAGTCCCTGAGCGGGCTGATCGCGCAGCAATCGCAGCGGGAGGCCGACCTTGCCGTCCGTGAAGCGGAGATCGCCCGCAGGGCCGCTGCCGCCGAAACGAGGGAGTCGGACCTGAACCGCAGGATTGCCGAGTTCGACGCGCAGATGCAGGCGCGCGCGGGGGAATTGGACGCCCGGTTGGCCGGCGCTGAGGAAGACCTTGCCCGCCGCGAGCGCGACGCGGCGGCGCGAGAAGCCGCCATCGCGGAGGCGCGTGCGGGGCTGGATCACCAGTCGGCATCGCGCTCCGCGGCACTGGACGAGCGTGAAGCCGCGCTCGCGGCCCGTGACGCCGAACTGGCTCGACGTGACGCGGAGATGGCCGACCGGGAGCGCGCCCTGTGCGACCGCGAGGCCGAACTCGCGAGTGCGGCGAGCCAGGCACGCGAGGCGGGCGAGGCCGCCGCCGCCAGCCGCGACGCGCAGGTGGCGGACCTCCAGGGGCAACTCGAACGCGCTCGTGCAGCCGAGGCGGCGCTGAACGCTGAGCGAGATGAGGCTCGGCGCGCCGCCGACGAAGCCCGGCGCGCCGCCGACCAGGCCAGGCAGGCCGCCGATGAGGCGAGCGCCGCGCTCGCCGCCAGCGAAGAGCAGCGGCGTGCCGACGCCGCCGCCCGTGATGCCGAACGCGCCGCGTCGGCGGCAGCCGAGACGCTCCCGAGCGACATGGCCCAGCGCGTCGAGGACCTCCTCCGGGCGATCGAGCAGCGCGATGAGGCCCTCCGCCGCGCCATCTCGCGCGTCCACGAGGCCGAAGCTCTCGAGGCCGAACTGCGCTCGCAGGTCGAGGCCCTCGCCGAGCGGGTGGACCGGGCTGGCTCGCCCGGCGGTCCTGCGTCGGATGTCCCCGCCAGCGCCGGAGGCGACACCGCCCGGGCGGCGCTCCGGCGCGAGCGCCTCGCGCGGTACAAGTCACTGCTTCAGGCGCAGTCGGGCAAGATCGTCAAGGCCAAGGCCGCGCTCCAGAAGCGCACGGCCGAGTGCGACCAGATCCTCGCCCAGCGTGCCACCCTTGCGGAAGCCGGTCAGGCCCTCGAGGCGGAGCGACGCGCCGTCGCCAGCAAGGCCGCCCGGAGCGGGGCCGCCGTCATCGCCGCCGCCTCGGTCGTCAGCCTCGCGGTGATCGGCGGGCTCGCCTGGGGAGTCGCCCGGCAGATCGCCCCCGCCGTGTTCGCCGCTCGCGCGGAGATCGCCGCCGACGGTCGCGGACGCGACCTTTCCCCCTATGAACTTGCCTCGTGGACGCAGACGCACAAGGACCTCGTTCAGGACCCGCAGGTCATTTCCAGCGCCGCGGAGAACTTCTCGCGCCGCGGCATGGGCGAACTGGGCACGATCGCCGCGGTCAAGATGAAGGTCGCCGGCACACTGTACGTCAAGGCCGATGCGCCCGGTGTGCTCGTGCTCGAACACCGCGCGCCCGGGGCCGAGCGATCCGCACGCGAGTTGGAGACCTTCCTCTCCGCCCTCCTCGCCGTCAGCAACGGCCAGCGAGAGATCCGCGGCGACGGCGCCGCCACCAGCGTCACCTCGCCCCCGACGCCCGGCCTCGAACCGATCGAGAGCCAGCGGCTCGTCTACTCCGCGGGCATCGCGGGGGGCGGCGTCCTGGTGGCCCTCGCCGCCGGGCTTCTTGGATACCGCGCTCTGAGCCGCGCCAAGGCCCGCGTCGAGGACGCCCTCGCGGGCCCGGCCACGCTCGTCTGAGTCCGCCGCCAGACCGAGTTGATGCTGCTGCCACGGGGCCAGGCCGTCGGGTAGACTGGACTGATGCCCGACACCACCAGCCGCCTGCCTGGAGCACTCAGCGCACTCCTCCTTCTCGTCGCGAGCGCCACATCGCCGCGGGGGCTCGCGGCCCAGCCGCCGCAGCCGAATGAACAGCGTGCCGCCGCTGCTGCGCAGGCTCCCGCGGACGAAGGCGGGCTCGCCAAAGTCGCCCTCGACGCGGCTATCGCCAAGCACAACGTGCCCGGCATGGCCGTCGCGGTCATCCGTGGAGAACGTGTCGTCCGCCTCGCGGCGTCCGGCGTGCGTGCCGCGGGCCATCCCGAGGCCGTCACGACATCTGACCTCTGGCACATCGGCTCGTGCACCAAGGCCATGACTGCCACGCTGTGCGCCATACTTGTCGAGAAGGGCCTGCTCCGTTGGGACGTCACGCTCGCCGAGGCCCTGCCGGTCATGGCGCAGTCGATGGATGAGGGCTACCGCGGAGCCACGCTCGCTCAGTTGTGCGCCAACCGCGCGGGCGTGCCGAGCGACCTGAGCCCGGGCGGCCTGTGGCGCCGACTCGGAACCGCGCAGGGCACACCGACCGACCAGCGCCGGATCCTCGTCGAGGGCGTGCTGACGCGACCGCCATCGAACCCCCCCGGCGCGAAGTTCGAGTACGCCAACGCCGGGTTCGCCATCGCCGGGTACATCTGCGAGCGAGCCGCCGGCGATTCCTATGAGAGCCTCATGGCCCAGCACCTCTTCGGCCCGCTCGGCATGACGACCTGCGGCTGGGGCGCGCCGGGCACGCCCGCCGAGCCAAGCCAGCCTGTGGTGATCGACCAGCCCCGCGGGCACGCCCCCGATGGCAAGCCTCGGCACCCCACCCCATCGCCCAGCGGCGTCGGCGCGGACAACCCCATCGCCATCTCCCCCGCCGGTCGCCTCCACTGTTCCATCGAAGACTGGGCGAAGTTCGTGTCGCTCCATCTCCGGGGGCACGCCCGCAATCCCAATCGCGACTGCCGCCTCCTCCCGCCCGCGGCGTTCGACCGCCTTCACACTCCTCCCGACGACCTTGATCCCTACGCGCTGGGCTGGGTCCGCACGCAACGCGCCTGGGCCGGACCGGAGACCGACCGCTGGGTCCTCACTCACAGCGGGAGCAACACCATGTGGTTCGCCGTCGCCTGGATGGCGCCGGCGAAGGACCTGGCAGTGCTTGTCTGCTGCAACCAGGCCGGCCCGGGCACGAAGGCCTGTGACGATGTTGCCGCCGCGATGATCAAGACCCACGCCTCGGGACGCTAACCCGCGCTCTCGCCGGCGCTCAGTTCAATCGCACCGGGTCGTTCACCTCGCGCATGCCGGCGAGCCCGCGCCGCAGCGCGCCGTCGCCGCCCGCGTTCCCCGCGGCGCCCGCCGCCGCCGCGGGTTGCGTCTCTGAAGCGCCGCGGATGCGCCCGTCGGGTCCCACCTGGTCGATCTTCACGCTCACGCGCGTGCTGACGCCGCGCTCCTGCATCGTCACGCCGTAGAGCCGGTCGGCCTCGTGCATCGTCCGCTTGTGGTGCGTGATGACGATGAAGTGGCTCATGTCCGTGTAGTTCTTGATCGTCCGGCAGAACCGGTCCACGTTCGCGTCGTCCAGCGCCGCGTCCACCTCGTCGAGCACGCAGAAGCACGACGGCTTGCTCCGGAAGATCGCCATCAGCAGCGCCACCGCTGTCATGCTCTTCTCCCCGCCCGACAGTTGGCTGATGCTCCGCGGCTCCTTCCCCGGCGGCTTGGCGATGATCTCGATCCCGCTCTCCAGCCAGTCCACCTCCCCCGTCTCCACCCCGTCCCGCACCACCGGCATGAGCCGGATCTCCGCCTTCCCGCCCCCGAACAACTTGCGGAACATCCCGTCCTGGCCCGCGAAGTGCTCCTCCACCGCCCGGAACGTCGCCTCGAACCGCCCCCGGCTCGCGTCGGCGAGTTTCCCGATCAGGTCCGTCAGTTGCACCCGGGCCGCGTCCAGGTCCGCGACCTGCGCCGCCAGGTGCTCGTTCTGCCCCGCGAGTTGGCCCTCCTCCTCGATGGCGTCCAGGTTCACGTTGCCCAGTTTTCGCACCTGCTCGCGGAGGTCGTCGGCCCGCGCCTGCGCCGCGGCCGGATCGAACTCCCGCGGGAACAGCCCCTCCTGCAGGTCGCGCTCCGCCGGATACACGCGAGACAGATCGAGCCCGATCTCCTGCAGCGTGCGGTCCTCGAGCGTCTCCCGCCGCACCTCCACCTCGCGTCGGCTCGTCTCGAGGCTGTGCCAATCGCGCTCGACGTGCTGGGCACGCTCGCGGGCCGCCACCAGCGTCTCGCCAAGCGTCGCAGAGCGGCCCGTCGCGTCCGCGAGCCGCCCGCGCTCCGCCTCGACCAACTCCGCCAACCGAGACGCCTCGACGCGCGCCGCGTTGGCCGCAACCTTCGCTTCGTCCACCGCCCGCAAGTGCTCGGCCACCGCCGCCTCCCGCGCGCCGACCTGCTGCTCCAGCGATCGCGCCCGCCGCACCGCCTCGTCCAGCGAGGTCTCCAGCCGCTGCCGCTCGCGCCGCGCCGCGCCCAACTGCTCGCTCGCCCGCCCCACCTCCACCTTCCCCTGCGTGATCGTCTCCACCATCGCGTCCGCCTCGGCCTGCACCGCCGCGATCCGCTCCTCCGCCTCCCGCACCGCCTCCGCCTGCTCCGCGTGCAGACGGCCAAGAGACTCCCCGCGCGCCCGCAACTCCGCCTGCTCTCTGTCCAGCGCCAGCGACCGCTCGGCCAGCGATGCGATCTCCTCGCCCAGCGCCGTCTTCTCCCGCCCGAGCCGCTCCGACTCTCGCGCCAGTTGCTCGCCCCGCATCTCTTCGGTGCTCAGCGCCCGGCGTGTCTGCTCGGCCTCCGTGCGCGCCGCACTCATCCGGCTCGACAGTCCCGCCGCCTCCGAGTCCGCCGACGCCAGCAGCGCCCGCTCGCCCGCAAGCCGCGAGCCCAGTTCCGCCAACTCCGCCTCCAGCGTCGCCAACTCGCTCCGCCGGGCAAGCACACCGCTCCCCGATTCCACGCTCATCGGCCCGGCCGTCACGCGACCGTCGGCCTCCATCACCGTGCCCGCCGGCGTGACAAACCGCGCCCCGCACCCCGACGCCGGGCCCGCCGACAGCAGCATCGCCGCGTCAAGGTCCCGCACCAAGTATGTCCGCGCCAGCAGCCGATCCACCAGCGCAGACAGCGCGGGCAATCCGCCCTCGCTCCCCTCGCCCCCCCCTTCGCTCCCCGGCGCGCCGGCCCACGTGCCAGCCCGCACCCGCACCGCGTCCCGCAGCGGTCGCACGCCGGGCAAGGCCATGAACTCGTCCAGCGTCGCCACGCCCGCCCCCGCCAGCGGCGCGAACGTCAGCCGCCCGCCAACGCCTGCCACCACCGCTTCCCCCGGCACGCCGTCGATCGTCGGCACGATCAGCGCCTGCAGATTCTCTCCCAGCGCCGCTTCGACCGCCGCCGCCACGTCCGCGTCCGCCTCCACATGGTCGGCCACCACACCCAGCACCGCCCCGAAGCCCTCACCGCGATCGCGCTGGTCCAGCGCGCGTTTCACCGCGTCGGCGAGCCCCACCCGCGCCTCGGCCATCTCCGCCAGCGTCGCCCGCCGGCTGTCCAGCCGCGCCTGCCGCTGCTCGATCTCCGTCACACGCTCCGTCAGCCCGCGGCGGTCAGCGTCCAGCCGCCCGGCCTCCGCCGCCAACGCGCCCAGTTCCGCCTCCAGCGCCGCCAGTCGCACCCGTGCCGCCTCGGCCCGTGCCGCGCTCTCGGCGAGGCTCAACGAGACCTGCGCCCGCTGCCCCTCGTTCCCCGCGGCCTTCGCGCCAAGCCGTCCGAGTTGCTCGGTCATCACCGCCGCGCGACGCTGGTCCTGCTCCACCGCCGCCATCAGCCCGGCACGCTCGCGGTCGATGTTCGCCGCCGCCACGCGCTTCTGGGTCAGGTCCGACCGTAGCCCGCCGAGCGAATCCAGAACCCCCGCCCGCGCCCGGGTCTGCTCCGCCAGCCGCCGCTCCGCCTCGGCCAGGCGCTCGGCAAGCCCCGCGCCCTGTTGCTCCACGCGATCCATCGCCGCCGCCAGTTCCGCCCGCGAAGCCTCCAACTCCGACAGGGCCCGCGTGTCCTGCTCCAGTTGCCGCTTTGCCGTCTCCGCCGCCGTCGCTTCTGCCTCGGCCCGCTGCGTCGCCGACGACTCCGCGTGCCGCGCCGCTTGTTGCTCCGCATCGAGTCTGCGCACCGCGTCGGCCAGTTCGTGCCGCGCCAGTTCCGCCTCCTGCCGCGCGTGCTCGAACGCCCCGACCTCCTCGTGCGCCCTGGCCCGCTCCCCCTCCAACTCCGCCAGCCGGCTCGTCAGCCCTTCCAGCCGCTGCCGAAGGTCGTGGTACTGGTGCAGCGCCAGGCTCGACCGCAGCCCCCGAAGTTCCTCGTCGAGCGCCTTGAACGTCCGCGCCTTGGCTGCCTGCCCACGCACGAGCCTCAGCCGCCGCTCCGTCGAGTCCAGTTGCTCGCGGGCCCGGACCAGGTTCGTCTCCGTGCGGTCGAGTTTCCTCTCCGCCTCGATCCGCCGGGCCTTGTACTTGGCCACGCCGGCCGCTTCCTCAAAGATGATCCGCCGCTCCTGCGGGCTTGCCAGGAGCATCGCGTCCACCTTCCCCTGCTCGATGATGCAGTAGGAGTCCGCGCCCACCCCAGTGTCCATGAACAACTCGCGGATGTCCCGCAGCCGCGCCCGCTTCCCGTTGATCAGATACTCGCTCGTCCCGTCTCGGTGCAGCCGCCGCTCCACCTCCACGATGTCCGTGTCGATCGGCAGCGCCCGCCGCCCACGCACCGAGTGGTCGATCGGCCCATCGCCACCGCCTCCCAGTAGGTCCGAATCGCCCGCCGGCCCAGCCTCCGCGCCACGCTCCCCCGCCGCCTCTGCCCCAGCGGCACCCTCTAGAGCGAGCACCGGCACCTCACCCTCGCCCGCCTCCGTCGCGCCGGCCGTCACCACCGCGGGGCGATCGATCACCGGGTTCTCGAACGTCAGCGTGACGCTCGCCATCCCCAGCGGCTTCCGACCCGCCGAGCCCGCGAAGATCACGTCCAGCATCTCCGTCCCGCGCAGCGACTTGCTCGACCGCTCCCCCAGCACCCACTTGAGCGCATCGACAACGTTGCTCTTCCCGCACCCGTTGGGACCCACGATCCCCGTGATCGCCTCGTCGAACGTGAACTCCGTCCGATCGGCGAACGACTTGAATCCAGACAGCGTCAACTTGGCGAGCCGCATCGCGGGGCAACCTCCTGTCGCGGGCACCCGCCCTCCGGGCGGGTTGCGGCCGTCTTGGGCCGCCGCGGCCTTCACCGGCCCCGATTTCCGGGCCAACGTGGCTTCATCGGAGTATCCCCCTCCAGCCCTTCACAATCAACATTCCCCACCAACCGACACCCCCGGCTCACCCCCAAACGCCCCTATTGACTCACCGCCCCCACCAGGTCGCCCACCCCCGCCGCCCCTTGCCGACGCACCCATCCTTCCAGCCCGCGCACCACCCCGATCGGCGACCGCGGATCCGCAAACAGCGCCGTCCCCATCGCCACCGCCGTCGCCCCCGCCAAGATGAACTCCGCCGCGTCCTGCCACCGCATCACCCCGCCCAGCCCGATGATCGGCGTCCCCGACTCCGCCGTCACCAGCCGGCGCACGTCGTACACGTGCTTCAGCGCGATCGGATGGATCCCCGGTCCCGAGAGCCCGCCCGTCCGGTTCGCCAACCTTGGCCGCCGCGTCTCCACGTCGATCGCCATCGCCGGGTACGTGTTCCCCAGCGTCAGCACGTCCGCTCCCGCCGCGATGGCCGCCCGCGCCAGCAGCGTCAGTTCCGCAGCCGCCGGGCTTAGTTTCACGATCAGCCGCGCGTGCTTCACCACCGGCCTCACCGCGCCGAGCAGGTCCCGCAGCAGCGACGCCGAGCCCCCGAACTCCGTCCCCGTTTTCACGTTCGGGCACGACACGTTCAACTCGATCGCCGGGATCGCCCCGCCCCGCTCGGGCGACGCCCACTCATCTATGTTCGCAGCCGCACGCACATAGTCCTCGATCGAGAACCCCGCCACCGACGCGAACACCCTGCACGGCACCCTCGCCGCCCGCGGCGCCACGTGCTCCAGAAACGCCTCCAGCCCCGGATTTGCCAGTCCGATCGCGTTGAGCATCCCCGCAGGGCCCGCGTCCATGATCCGCCACGTCTCGTTGCCGTCCCTCGGCTCGGGCGTGATCGACTTGGTCACCACCGCCCCCACCCGCGACAGATCCAGCACGTCCGCCATCTCGTCCAGCAGCCCGCACGTCCCCGCCGCCAGCACCACCGGATTCCGGAGGCGGATCCCCGCGAGATTCGTAGCGAGAGGCCCCCGCGCCCCCTGAGATTGGGGGTTCCCGTTGGTTGCTGCCCCGGATTGTCCACCTTCGAGACTCACGCCCGCAGGATAGCGAAGTCGGGACAGCAGTCGGAACCGCTTTCGTGCGAGCGACCTCCAAGGGTCCGGAAACCGGTTTCAGTCTCGGACCTGTGGCTCTCCCTGAAAAGCGCTCCGGTTTCAGACGGGACTTGGCAATCCACCCATCTCGGATGCACAATTCCATGGAACAGGCACCGTCAGAAAACCGAATCTGAGCATGGCCGGGGGCTACTGTGTCTTGGGGTTGCCCGCGTAACGGAGGATGTGGGGCATGCAACTGATCCGTCGGCTCGGCACGACGCTCTTGGCGTCGGTTGGTGTGGGCGTCATCGCTCTGGGCGTCGGCGCGGTCTGGGCGACGCCCGACCCGCTCGATACCACGCTGGCGGACTTCTACGGGCGTGGCACGCAGCCCACGCCGCCAGTGCTGGACGGAGACCCCAACCCGGCGATGCGGGAGTTCTTCGAGCCCGGCTACTGCGCCGCCTGCCACGGCGAGTACGACGAGGCTCAGGAGCCCTACGCCCGCTGGCAACACTCGATCATGGCCCAGGCCTTCCGCGACCCGGTCTTCCGGGCCGCGTTCTCGATCGCCGAGCAGGACGCACCGTTCTCGGGCGACACCTGCCTCCGCTGCCACACCCCCGCGGGGTGGACCCAGGCGCGCAACCAGCCCAGCAACGGCTCGGGGCTCATCCAAGCCGACAAGGAAGGCGTCACGTGCCACCACTGCCACCGGCAGGTGGACCCTGTGTACCGCCCCGGGATCAGCCCCGCCGTCGATCAAGGTGTCCTCCTCAGCATCGCCCCTGACACCCCCGATGGGTACAACTCAGGCGGGTACGTCATCGATCCCAAGGACCGCCGTCGCGGGCCCTACGACATCTCGCCGCAGACGCCGCACCAGTGGCTCCAGTCGCCGTTCCATCTGAGCGGCGCCATGTGCGCCTCGTGCCACGACACGTCGAACCCTGCCTTCACCCGCCAGCCCGACGGCACGTACGTCCTGAACCCCGTGGGCGAGCCGCACCCGACGGGGAACAAGTACGACATGTTCCCCGAGCAGCGGACCTTCTCGGAGTGGGCGGCCAGCGACTTCGCGCTCGGTCCGGTGGAAATGGGCAGCAACCGCTTCGGCGGGCAGGTGGTCGTGGAGGGCACGCCGCAGCCCCGCACCGCGTACTCGACATGCCAGGACTGCCACATGCCGACGACGACCGGTGTGGGCGCCAACCCCTTCCTGGGTTCGCCGATTCGCCACGATCTTCCCCAGCACAACTTCAACGGCGCCAACACCTGGGTGCTCCAGGCCGTGCGCAACCTCTATCCGGACGAAGAGACGCACATGAGCGACCCGCTCATGGGCGAGGCCGTGCAGCGAAACCTGACGATGCTCGAGCAGGCGAGCGACCTGACGCTGACGCAGGATGGCTCGACGCTCGTGGCCCGCGTGATCAACCAGACCGGGCACAAACTCCCCACCGGCTACCCCGAAGGCCGGCGCATGTGGGTGAACGTCAAGTTCTTCGGCCCCGGGGATGCCTTGATCGCCGAGCGGGGAGCGTACAACGCCGACACCGCGACGCTGTTCAAAGACGACACCAAGGTCTACGAGACCGAGCACGGGATCGACGCGGCGGTCGCCGCCGCCACCGGCCTGACCGCCGGCAAGTCCTTCCACCTGGTGCTCAACAACGTGATCTATAAGGACAACCGCATCCCACCCCGTGGCTTCACGAACCAGAACTTCGAGGCGATCCAGGCCGAGCCCGTGGGCTACACCTACGCCGACGAGCAATACTGGGACGACACGGCCTACGCGATCCCCGCCGGGGCCGTCCGGGCCGAGGTCCGCGTGTACTACCAGACCAGCAGCCGGGAGTACATGGAGTTCCTCCGCGACGAGGACACCACCGTGCCCTTTGATCGCGACACCCCGTGGGGTCAGTTGGTCTGGCAGCAATATGTCCTCTTGGGCAAGAGCGCCCCGGCCCTGATGGACTTCGCGACCATCGACTTCACGACCCCCTGCGCCGCGGACTACAACGGCGACGGCAACCTCGATCCCGATGACCTCTCCGACTACATCGCCTGCTACTTCAGCCTCCCGCCCTGCGATCGAGCGGACTTCTCGAGCGACGGCAACGTCGACCCCGACGACCTGTCCGACTTCATCGCTGCCTATTTCGGGGGATGCGATTGATCCTTACCGCTTGCAGCAAAGAACGAATGCGTGCGAGATCAGCATTTTTCCTACCAGGCCGTTGCCGACGGCCGGATTTTGGGCAAGATCGTGTTGTCAGGGTTTGGGCGGCATGAACGCTGAAGTGTGATTCGCCGCGGGGAACCGCGGACGATCAGTAGGTCCGAACGGTCGCTGAGGTGCTACAAACAGGAGGTTCGCGTCGAATGAGCAACACACATCTTCGAGGGTTGGGTTGGGCGGGTGCGTGGGCGGCGGTGCTCGCCCTGGCGGGCACGGCTGCGGCGCAGCCGGCGAACAACGCCTGCGCCAATGCCGAGACCATCGTGGTCTCCCTCAACGGGTCGGCCAGCGTGACGGGCACGACCGTCGGCGCCTCGGCCGATGGCGGCACCGGCAACTGCGGCTCCTCCAACAGCACCGCCGATGTCTGGTACACCGTCGTCGCGCCCGGATCCGGCGTGCTGACGGCCTCCACCTGCGCCAGCACCGCTCCCATCTATGACACCGTCGTGGGCTTCCGGACGGCTGCCGCCTGCCCCGGCACGGCCATCTCCGGCGGCTGCAACGACGACGCCTGCAACAACCTGTCCACGGTGTCGATTCCCGTCACCGCCGGCACGACCTACCGCATCCGCGTGTCGGGCTTCAGTGGCGCGACGGGCGCGTTCACGCTCACCGTTACCCACTCCCCGCCCCCCGCTGCGCCCAATCCGACCATCGGGCCCGACGTCACCACCGGCTTCATCGCCGACGTGATCCGTCACGGGACCGGCGTCAGCAACGACGGCGTCGCCGTGACGGCCTACTCCGTCGGAACCACCTCCTGCGGGTCGGGCGACTACCCGGTCATCTGGATCGATTCCAACAACTACCTCCCCGACTACGACACCACCCAGCACCCGGTCATCTCCCAGAACATGTACCGCCTCAAGACCTACACCGAGGCGGGCGTCAACTACCAACGCTTCGAGCACCTGGGCCAGTCCTGGCTCAAGCACGGGTTCGTTTCCACCAACTCGGGCGGCTGCGGCGGTTGCGCCCCCAACCACGACCTCATGTGGCGCCCCAGCACACAGTCCTACTTCGACTTCAACGGCGACGTCCTCGGCATCAACTGCTCCGACACCTACGGCGCTTCGCTCAACGGCTCGTTCTCGAACCTGGGCGCAAAGAACATCGTCAACGCCAGCCTCGGCACCTCGCCCTTCGTCCGCAACAACGGCACGGGCGACGCGACCACCAAGATGCGCCTCCAGGTGCCAACGGTGGATGTCACCAGCCAGCCCGCCGGCACGCGCTTCTTCGTCGAGGGCTACTACGTCACGGCCGACGACTCCCAGTTTGTCCGCCCGGGCCAGAACGTCGCCATCAACGCCCTCAACAACGCATCCTACCGCGAGGTGACGGCCAGCACCATCAACAACAGCGCCCCCAGTTTCGCCGCGCTGACGGTCGCGCAGCAGCCAGGCATCTTCGCCTGGCGCGCCGCCGACCCCGCCGTCACGCTCGTCTCCGTCGATCACGATGACACCCCCAACCCCACCACCGGGTACAAGAACCCCGATGGCTCTCCGCAGCGGCCCGCGGGCACGGCCTTTATCCGCTCCCGGTTCTGGGTCGCCGCGAAGGTCACGAACCTGAACAACGGCACCTGGCGCTACGAGTACAACGTCTACAACCTCAACTCCGACCGCTCCGCCGGCTCGTTCGCCTTCCCGATCCCCGACGCGGGCACCGTGACCAACTACACCTTCCGTGCGCCGCGCTGGCACTCGGGCGAGCCCTACTCCAACGCCGCCTGGACCATGAACAAGTCGGCCAACATGCTCACCTTCTCCACCCAGCCCTTCTCGGTCAATGCCAACGCCAACGCCATCCGCTGGGGCACCATGTTCTCCTTCGGCTTCACCAGCGACGTCCCGCCCACCACCGGCACCGCGACGCTCGGCCTGTTCAAGCCCGGCGCCGACGCCAACGCGCCCACCAGCCTCGACGCGGTCAACCTGCCCGTCCCGACGCCGCCCCCCTCCTGCCTTGCCGACTTCAACGGCGACGGGTCCCTCGATCCCGACGACCTCTCTGACTACATCGGCTGCTTCTTCACGGCGCCGCCCTGCCCCCAGGCTGACATCAACAACGACGGCACCGCCGACCCCGACGACCTGTCGGACTACATCGGCCTCTTCTTCGCCGGCTGCAACTGAACCGGTTCGCCCTCGCTTGGCGAACTTCCCTTGAACCCACCCAAGCCCCACGAGGCCGCCTCGTGGGGCTTTTTCGTTGACGGCGTCCTGGTCCGCGCGGGCCGGCCGCGCAGTCGAGTACCCTTGCCGCGTGGGCCCGTGGGTCGCCATCGCGGTCGCGGCGTGGATGGCGCTCGTCAGCGGCGTCGCCCTGGCGCTCTTCGGGCTCGACAAGCGTGCCGCCCGGCTGGGGCATTCGCGCGTCCGCGAGCGGACGCTCCTCTTCTGGGCCCTCGCGGGCGGGTGGCCCGGGGCGCTGATCGGCCAGCGCCTCTTCCGCCACAAGACGATCGATCGCGCGTTCAGGCTGGGCCTGACGCTGGCGATCGCGGGCAACGTGCTGACCATCGGGGTGATCGCGTGGCTGGTGGTTACGTCGTCGGCGCGGGCTGGATGACCTGCACGTCCATCCGCTGGGGGAGCGGGGCGATCCCCGCGCCGTCGACGGCGAGTTTCACCTCGCGGAGCAGCGCCTGCCGGACCGCGCCGAACCGGGGCGTTTCGGTCCAGACGCTTACGGCCCAGGTGACGGGGTTGATCTCGGTGAGGTTCGCCGCGGGGGCCGGCTCGGGGAGTGCGCCGGGCACGGCCAGCACGCGCGTGGCGGCCTCGACCAGCGTGGCCCGCGTCGCGTCGAGGTCGGCGCGTGCCGAGACCTGCACGCTGACAACGGCCTGGCGGGTGGGATGCCGCGTCTGGTTCTCGATCACCCCGTTGAAGATCGCGGTGTTGGGCACGATGATGCGCCGATTGTCGCCCGTGTCGAGGTTCGTGGTGAACAGATCGATCCCGTCGATGATCCCCGTCTGGCCCGCCACGATCACCGCGTCGCCCACCTTGAAGGGCCGGAAGACCAGCAGGAGCACGCCGCAGGCCAGGTTGCTCAGATTGCCCTGGAGCGCGAGCGCAATGGCCACGCCCGCGGCACCGATCACCGCGGCGAAGCCCGTCGTGCTGATACCCACCGTGCCCAGGCACGTCACGAACACGAACGCCAGGATCGCCCAGCGCGACAGGTTCCCAAGGAACTTGCCCAGCGTCATGTCGAAGTGGGCCTTCGCGCACGCCCGCACCACCGTGCGGCGGACCCACGACGCCAACAGCCACCCCAGGAAGATCAGCGCCAGCGCGACGACGATCCCCGGCCCGCGCTCCTCGGCGAAGTCGGTTGCCGCCTTCCACATCCGCCCCCAGTTGGTCAGCGTTTCATCGAGCGAAAACGCCGGGCTCTTCTTCTCGCCTTCGGCCTGGGCGAGGATCAGCAACGCAAGGGCATTCACGGGGGCCTCCGGGTCGAAACGGGTGGATGGGCGATCCAGGGGAGCGAGGGGTGAGGGTATGGGCCGGGTGACCCCGAGGCGCTCGGCCCGGGCGTGGTAGGCTCACGGCATGAAGCGCAACTGCACGGGTCGGGTGATTGGCGGGATCGCGTTCCTCGTTCTGCTGGCGGGAGGGGCGTTCCAAGTCGGCTGCGCGAGCCCGAACCGCGGCGGCGGAGGCGGAGCCGCGGCGCTCGCGCCGTCCCGTGCCGCGCCCCTCGCCGATGGGTCCACGGGCGAGCCGATCGCCTGGGAGGCGCTCGTCGCGCGGGCCGCGGAGGCTGACGCCGTGCTAATCGGTGAGTTGCACGGGCAGCCCGTCGGGCAGGCGTTCCTGGCGGCGTTCATGGACGACGTGCTCGCCCGAGCGCCGGGTGCGGCGGTGGCCCTGGAGTTCTTCGAGCGAGATCAGCAGGTGGCGCTGGACGACTATCTGGCGGGGATCACCGCCGAAACCGCTTTCAGGGAAGCCGCGGGGCGCAAGAGCGAGTCGTCGTACCCGTTCGGGCATCGGGCGATGGTGGAGGCGTCCAAGCGCGCGGGGCGGCCCGTGATCGCGGCGAACGCTCCCCGGCGGTACGTCCGTCTCGCCCGGACTCAGGGCTACGAGCGACTGAAATCGCTTCCGCCGGAAGTCTCGCGGCTGTTCCGAATCCCGGAAGCCGAACCGACCGGGCGTTACTTCGACGATTTCGCGGGCATCATGGCCCGGGGCGGGCGCGACGAGGAGCCAGCCAAGCCGGGCGCGGAGGGGGCGGAGGGGGCGGAGGGGGC
>Ga0268299_1001307_pt1 | contig 46978 bp, 43 predicted proteins | sample NOBtaG_FD_193484 | JGI IMG/M metagenome (GOLD analysis project Ga0268299, IMG submission 193484) | Activated sludge microbial communities from bioreactor in Nijmegen, Gelderland, Netherland - NOB reactor | ecosystem: Engineered > Bioreactor > Aerobic > Activated sludge | place: Netherlands... | reverse complement strand
CCTAGCGCGTCATTTGTTCTTGCTGATGATCGTCGCCGTCACTTCGTCGAAGACGCTCGGGGCGTAGGTTGCCGTCGGCGTGATGGTGAGCGTCAACGTTTCCGGCGCTTCGATCAGCCCGTCGGAAAATGCCCGTACCACGAGCTTGGCGGCCTTCTTCTTCGCCGGAATCTCGATCGAGCCGGAGAGCGGCGCATAGTCGACGCCGTTCGTGGCGCTGCCGCCGATCGCATAGGTCACCACGAGCGGCTGGGTGGTGTCGCCGCCCGTGCGTGCCACCTTCAGCGACAGCTTGCCTTTCTCCTTGAGGGTGGTCTTGCCCGTCAGGCTCACCACGGGAAGCGCGGTCGTAGCGCTGGTCGCCGTGAACGCGACGACGCCACCCGCGGCGTTCGGCGTGAAGGCCGCGCCGGGTGCGAGGCCCTGGACCTCGACCGCGAGTGGATCGTCGACGAGCGCGGTCGGTACGTCGAGGGTCGGAAGGGGAGAGCCCGCGCTCGGCGCGAAGCCGTTCAGGAACTGGAGGACGAGCGTCGTGTCGCCGAGGTCGGGATCGGTGGTGAAGACGACCGGTCCTTGGGGAACCGTTGGTACGGGTTTCTTCGCGCGACCGCCGGTAGTCTCCGCGGCGGTGCCGGCGGCGAATGCCGGGGCCGGCGGAGTCGCTCCGAACTGCTGCAGGATGCGCCCCGTCGACTGCGGATCGTAGACGCCGTCGAGCGTCATGGGTCCGATGATCGTTCCGTTGTTGGTGATGAGGCCGCCGTTCGTGCGCAGGAGATTCAGCTGCGATCCGGTCGCGATCAGCACGCCGCCCGGGTCGATCGTGACGCTGCCGTTCGTCGACGCGCTGCCGACGTTGATCGCCGCATCGCGGATGATGACGATCCCGCGCGGCCCGATCTGGAGATGGTTGCCGATCTGCCAGACCGTCAGCTGGTCGGGCTGGCCGAGCGCCGCGCCTTCGAGCTCGACGACACCGAAACCTTCCGAGCCGATCTCGGCGGTGTTCGAGGTCTGCATGCGACCGCCGAACTCGATCGTCACCTCGCCGCGGGCCGTCGCGCTGTCGGGCACGAAGAGGTCGTTCGCGAAGACCGAAGGATCGTCCGTCGACGGGTCGCCGGCGATGAGGAGAACGCCGCTGCCTGGCGTCGCGCCGCTGGCGCCGACGACGAGAAGTCCGTCGACGTCGAGCACGCCGTTGCTCTCGGTCTCGGATACGACGACGCGACCGAGCGCGCCGTCGCCGATCCGCATCTGCGCGGCGTCGACCGCACCCCCCGGGGTGACGAACAAGGTCGCTTGGTCGGCGCCGTGGGTGCCGACCAACAGGTCGCCCGCCCCGGTGGAACCGGCCGCGAGCTCGATCTTGCCCCCCGATCCGACCTCGACGCAGCCGCGACCGCCGAGCGAGAGCGCCTCCGCGGTCCAGCGCGACGAAGCGCCGCGCACCGCGACGTTGGCGCCGTTGACTCGGCCGATACACAGGCTCGTCGCGTTCCTCGGAAGTCGCAGGGCGGGTTGCGCCGGGATCTCGAAATCGACGAACGCGTGCCCGTTGGTCTCCAGCAGCCCGGCGTTCTCGACGACGAGATCGGCCGTGCCCGAGAATCCGACCGCGAGGTTGCCGGTGGTCCACGTCGCGTCCCGGACGGTCGCCGTGCCGACCGCGCTGCCGTTGCCGATCCGGACCTCCTGCGACGCCATGATCCCGCCGTCGCGGACCTGGAGCGTCCCCGTTCCCCTGCCGGAGGCACCGATGGAGAGGCGCGCGAGCGTCTGGAGCTTGCCGCTCGGTCCGCTCACGATCGCGAGCGACGGCTTCCTGCCGCCGCCGAGCTGCGCGTTCCGCGCGCAGAGGCCGGCGGTGCGGACCTCGAGGAGCCCGTTGTTCTCGATCGTGAGCGACGGCTCCTGGAGCGAGAGGGCGTTCAGCTGAAGGGTGCCGTTCACGAGCTCCAGGTCGCGCGCGGCGTCGAGTCGGAGTCGGCCGATCGTGCGCGTGATCGGACCGCTGCACGTGGGGGGAAGGGCGCCCGCCGCGACGTCGCGATCCTTGGCGGGCGGGAGCGTCGCGGCCGCGAGCGTCGTGATGTCGACGTCGACGCTGCCGACCCTGTCGAAGAAGGCCGTATCGCTCCGTACGCCCTCGACGAACGCGGGGATGCCCGTCGGGTCCCAGTTGCTCTCCTGCGCGAAGACGCCGACGCTCGGTCCGATCCAACGGAAGAGGCCGCCGACGTCGTTCTCGGTGGTGGTGACGGTCAGATCGAAACTGAACGAGGACCGGCTCGCCGACTGGGTGTCGCCGAGGCTCGAGTTCGTGGTGCCGTCGATCGAATAGCACCCGGGCTCGAGGATGCCGCTGCGTCCGAGGCTGGCGTTCCGCGGCAAACCAGAAGCGTCTTCGGCCACGAGCTCGATCGCGGGATCGGTCCCGTCGAAGTCGAAGGTCGCGTCGGTCGATTCCGTGTCACCGTTCGTCTGCACGGCGAGTGAGCTCGACACGACGAAGGACGCGCGCTCGTCGACGCAGAAGAAGATCCCGAGCCCGACCGCGCCGCCCGAGCCCGTGAAGTTCAGTCCTTCGAGCGTCCCGGGACTCTCGATGTCGGTCGTCCCACGCGCGTTCACCGTGAGCCCGTCGGTGGAGCGCGTGATGTCGACGTCGAGCGTCGCGGTCCCACGGCCTCTGTTCTCCGACGCGTTCGCGGTCACCGCCTCGTGCAGATCCTCGAAGCCGTCGGGAATCGGCAGGGTGATGTCCTGACCGCCGCCCTGGAACACGCTGAGTGCGCGGAGCGTGGCGTTCGTGTCGACCGACGTGACGTCGGCGAGGGCCACGGCGGGAAGGGTTGCGACGATGGCGGTGAGGGTGCGGCCGAACGCGAGGAGGCGGCGGGCGGCGATGCGAGGAGCAACGGCGAACGCGAGGCGCATGGCGAGGTCTCCTGTCGTTTGGCGACGATCCGAGTGCGCTGGTCATCGCGTGCGCGCGAGGACGGGGTCAAGGGCTCGCGGCGGCCGGCGGAAAGCGGTGGAGCTTGCTACGCCCAAACGATGCGGCGGGCGTTGAGCCATCACAGGCTACAGCGACCGAAGGAAGCAGAGTGGGCAGGGGCGGAATTGAACCGCCGACACGCAGATTTTCAGGGCTTCGCGACGGCCGATATCAACATCCGCAGAGCATCCCGCATCGGGCCTGCGCACGTCGACGTCGTGCTCGGTGAGTTTGTCGTTGCAATCCCCAAGGCGTCAGATAGGGTCGCGGCCCTCCACCTCTCACCGGAAGGAGAGACACGATGTACCGTATACTCTTCGTCGCGCTCGTCGCAGTGCTGGGAACGAATAGTGTTCAAGCTGCCGTCCTCGCACCACAGCGGCCGAGCCAGACCGTGAGAGTGTCGTCGAGCGGAGCAATTTGCGGCGTCGGTCTTGCCGTCGACACCATGCGTGTTCCGGGCGCCCTCGATGTGCCCATTGCGATTCCGGCAGGTCAGGTTCTCGTTCTCACGCGGGTGCTCATCAGCGGCGGATCCGTCCCAAATACCAAGGGAACGGGTCGGCTCGCTGTACAGGGCGGATCGTTCGTCGCGGGAATCGATCTTGGTAGTGCTGACATGTACGGGTTCATCGGCGGTGACGATTCGTTCTCTCCGGGCGTCGTCATCCGATCCAGCGAAGTCCCGCTCTGTGCTGTCATCGACGGGGGGTTTGGAGCGGGGACGGTTCTCCGGGTCGAGGGCTGGGGATACTTCGCGAAAGACAAGTAGTCGAAGAGGCGCCCAAGGGCGCTGGCAGCATTCAGGTGCGTCCTTGTGCATCGGCCGCAGCCACCATGGCGTGGCGGCGTAGTCTTGAGTCGAAGGACGTAGAGTTTTCTGGTCGCGAGTTCTTGCGGCTCCTCGTAACGCGCACCCTCCTCTCGAAGACGAGTCTCCAGAAAGGAGGGTCACCCAATGCCCACAGGCACTGTGAAATGGTTCAACCCCGAGAAGGGGTTCGGCTTCATCTCCCAACCCGGCGGTGAAGACGTATTCGTCCACTTCAAGGCGATCGGCGGCGATGGTTTCAAGTCCCTCGACGAAGGCCAGAAGGTCGAGTTCGACATCGTCAAGGGTCCGAAAGGACTCCAGGCCGCGAACGTCGTCAAAGCCTAACGACAATCCCGGACGCCCTGGCTCACGCCGGGGCGCCTGGGAACTCATTTCCCCGCTCAACTCATCGACGACCTCGCCAGGCATTCTGCGACGGCAGGGCGCGACGACTCTGCGAACAGTCCAGGAGACACGATGACGCTCGAAGTTGGCAAAAAGATCGACGCATGGTGCGGCCGTTGTAAGTCGGTCCTTCGACACACGATCGAGATCATCACCGGAGAGAAGGTCCGTCGGGTCAATTGCAACTCCTGTAAGGGCCGCCACCTGTATCGTGCGCAGCAACCGAGGACGCGCGGTGCTGCGGCGGCATTGAGCCAGGAGCGCAAGCACGAGCTGTTGGTGCGGGGCAGGACGGAAGCGAACTCCACCCTCTACTCGAGCTCGGCACGGTTCCAAGTCGGGCAGCTCGTTTCCCACGCGGCATTCGGATTGGGAGTCGTCACCGGCAGCCGCGACAACGTGAAGATCGACGTCTGCTTTGCCGGAGGCGAGAAGGTCTTGCAGCAAGGCTGCTGATCACGCCGCGCGTTCGTAGTGGTCGTCGAGGATCGTGAAGAGGAAGTCTGGCTGGCGTGGGCGATGGGGGTCGCGATCCTGGTTGCCGGCCCCCCCGAAATCCCGCCGCCCCCGACGGCCGTCCGGATCACCTCAGGCCAGACCCGCCGACTTTGCTGTGCTGGCGTCGCACTTGCCCGATGACGATCTGCGGCTGTTCGTTCTCGTCTCGTTCACGACCTCCGGCGCACCGCCGTTAGGCGAGCGATTGAAGTCCTTGAAGAAAACGATTCGGCCAATCTGTCCAATCTGAGCCCGCTGCGGCCGTCAGCCAGTAGTAGAGCGGACGGCAAGTGCGTGTCACTGCTCGACGCACAAAGTGGGCAGGGGCGGAATTGAACCGCCGACACGCAGATTTTCAGTCTGCTGCTCTACCGACTGAGCTACCTGCCCGTGCTTCGGTGGGAACCGCGAGGTCCGGTGCTCTCGCGAAGGGGCGGACCGTAACAGACGGCCCCGCCCTTTTCAATTCTGGCGGCCGGCTTTCGCCTCCGCGGCCTTCCGCTCGACCAGCTCGATGACCTTCGTCTCGAGGCAGACGCCGTCGAGGCGGTCGATCTCCTGGATGCCGGTCGGGCTCGTGACGTTCACCTCGGTGAGATAGTCGCCGATGATGTCGAGGCCGACGAAGTAGAGGCCGGCGGCGCGGAGCTTCGGACCGACCTGGTCGCAGATGCGGCGCTCGCGCTCGCCGAGCACGACCTTCCGCGCGGTGCCGCCGACGTGGAGATTGCTCCGATGCTCGTCCTCGCGCGGGACGCGGGCGATCGCGCCGAGGGGCTCGCCGTCGAGCATGATGACGCGCTCGTCGCCGAGGTCGCGGACGGCCTTGATGTACTGCTGCGCCATGGTGAGCGTGCGGCCGTTCTCGGTCACCGTCTCGAGGATGGCGTTCAGGTTCCGATCGCCGGCGTGGACGTGGAAGATGCCGAGACCGCCCCAGCCGTGCGGCGGCTTCAGGATCATCTCGCCGCCGACCTCGCCGAGGAATTCCTTCAAGCGCCCGACGTCGCGGGTGAGGAGCGTCTGCGGGATGCAGTCGGGGAAGTTGAGCGCGTAGAGCTTCTCGTTGGCGTCGCGGATCGCGGCCGGGCGGTTCATGACGAAGACGCCGCGCGCTTCGACGAGCGACAAGAGATGCGTCGCGTAGAGGTAGTCGGCGTCGACCGGCGGATCGGTGCGCATCCAGACGGCGTCGAGGTCGGCGAGCGACAGCGGCGCCGACTGGTGGAAGCGATGGTGCTCGTCGCCTTCGGCCTTCGGCCGGAACACCTCGGCGCGGCGCGCGATCGCTCGCACGTCGTCGTTGCGACAGTAGAGGTCGCGGTGGTGGACCACCCAGAGCTCGTGGCCGCGCTTCTGGGCCTCGAGCATGAGGGCGAACGTCGTGTCCTTGTCGGGATGGACCTGCGGCAGCGGGTCCATGACGACGCCGATGCGGAGCTTCTTCGCGGCGCTCACGAGGCGGCCTCGTCGGCGGCGAGCCGGACGACGCACGTGCCGGCGAGGAAGTCGTGCCAGCCGCGCTTCCGCGGCGTCAACGCCACCAGCCAAAACCCGAACCCGAGGAAGCTCGACGACGCCGCGTAGCAGACGGTGCGGAGGAGCGCGCGCAGATAGCCGACCTCGCCGAGATCGATCGTGTGGACGCGGATCCGCAGCAGTGACTTTCCGATCGTCTGTCCGTACGTCCGATGGAGGACCGTGAAATACACGGTCGCCATCGCGAACCAGGCGGCGATGAAGGGAGTGAGGAGTGTCTCGTCGACGTCGATCGGCGACGTCTGGCCGATCGCGAGCATGCCGGCGCGGATGCCGGTGTAGCCCGCCATCGCGAGGAGGACGCCGAAGGCTGCCAGCACGGCGCCGTCGATGACGAACGCCGCGGTTCGCACCAAGAAGCCGGCATAGCGGATCGGCGCGGGCTCGACCTTCCGCGCGTGCAGGCGCTCGGCGAGCTCGCGGAGGAGCTCGGCCTGGTCGACGCCCGGGCTCAGCTGCTCGATGGTAGCGCGCGTCATCGCGGGAGCGACGGGCGCGGGCTCCGGCGGGAACGGCGGCGGGACGGAGGGCGCTGGTTGCGGCGCGGCGACGGCCGTCACCGATGGAAGCGGCGGCGCGACCGTCGGCACCGTCTCGCGCGCCGCCGGTCGGGCCGCGGGCACGTCGGTCTGCCCGCGCAGCACCGCGCGCAGCAGCGGCGACGGTGGGGCCGGCAACGTCAGATCGTCGGGGTCGCGGAGCGTCTCACCCGGATGCACGCGTTCTGGGATCTCGGCGAGCGCCGCGCCGCACTTCACGCAGCTCTCGGCACCGAGTGGATTCGCGAAGCTGCACGTCGGACACGCCAACGGATCGATCATGCGCGCGGGATGCTACGTCGCGCCCCCCACGCAAACAAGGCGACGGCTGCGGGCGCGGTCGCCGGCCGTCAGCCGAGGTCGCCCCAGCGGGCCTGGACGAGCGCGGTCGCGATCAGCGCCGCGGTCTCGGTGCGGAGGACGCGCGGACCGAGTCCGCAGACGACGAGCCCGCCGTTCAGCGCGCGGGTCACCTCGTCGGCGCTGAAGCCGCCTTCCGGTCCGACGACGACGGCGGCGGTCGCGGCGCGCGGCTCGGCGTCGGCGGGCGGCAGCGGCGTGGCCCCGGCGTGCTCGAAGAAGAGGAGGGCACGATCCTTCGTCGCGGCGGCCGTCAGCACCTCGGGGAAGGCGAGGGCGGCGCCGATCTCGGGAATCACCGTCCGTCCCGACTGCTTGGCGGCGGCGAGCGCGATCCGTTGCCAGCGCTCGCGCTTGGTGAGGGCGGCCGCGACCGACACGGTGCCGAACGCCGAGACGAACGGCACGATCGCGACGACGCCGAGCTCGGTCGCCTTCTCGACGACGAGGTCCATCTTCCGGCCCTTCGGCACGCCTTGGTAGAGCGTGATCGCGAGGGGCGACTCGCGGGCCGGCGTGGCCGAGCCGAGGATGCGGACGGTCGCGACCCGCGGCGAGAGCGAGAGGATCACACCCTCGTGCTCGACCCCGGCGTCGTCGAAGAGCGTCAGCGTGTCGCCTTCGCGGAGACGGAGGACGCGTTGCAGGTGGCGGAACTCGCCGCCCTGGAGACGCGCCTTCCCGTCGCTGATGTCGCGCTGTGGGACGAAGAAGCGGGCCATGGCTACGCGCGCTTTCGCTTACGAGTTCCGGTGGCGCGTTTCGCGGTTGCGGCGGGTGGGGCAGGGTCGCGGCGCTGGAAGATGCTCGTCACCCACGCTCCGCGGCGCTTCGCGGTGACGAGCTTCCAGTCGGGGGCGGCGTACGCGGCGCGCACGCGGCCTTGCTGGCTGCGCAGGACGCCGGACGTGACGAGATGCCCGCCGGCCGCGACCCGCGCTGCGATCGCGGGCGCCAGCTCGACGAGCGCATCGACGTAGAGGTTCGCGACGACGAGCGGATAGCCGCGACCGGCGGCGGGGACCGGCACCGCTTCCACCAGTCCGCGACACGCGAGGGCGACCCGGCCTTTGATCGCGTTCCGCCGCACGTTGCCGCGCGCGGCGGTGATGGCTTGCGGATCGAGGTCGAGCCCGACGACCTTCCGGACGCCGAGCTTCGCGAGCGCGATCGCGAGCACGCCCGTGCCGGTGCCGACGTCGAGCGCGCGGGATGGTGGCGGGCTCGCCAGCGACTCGAGCGCCTCGAGGCAGCCGAGCGTCGTCGCGTGCTGGCCCGTGCCGAACGCCATCCCGGGATGGATGACGACGCGGCGCCGTCCGCCGTGGTCGTCGCGATCCCAGGGCGGGACGACGACGAGCGATCGGCCGGCGCGCACCGGCTGGAAATGCTGGCGCCAGTCCATTTCCCAGAGGCTCGCGTCGAGCTCGCGCCAACTCACCGACGCGCGTCGGACGCCGGCGTCGCGGGCGCGCGTGAGCGCCGCGCGGACGGCGAGGCGCGCGCGGACGGGCTCGCGGCTCGGGAAGAAGCCGCGCACGGTTTCGTGCGTCTTCTTGCGGGCGCCGCGGGCGAGCTCGCGGACGCCGGTGATGACGCCTTGCGAGCCGGCTTCGATCAGCAGCGCGCCGACCTTGTCCGCGGCGTCGATCGGAACGCGGATCGCGGCCTCCAGCCAGACCGAGCGCGACGCGGGGCTCGGCTTGGTCGCCGCGGTCTTCGTCGGCTTGGTCGTGGTCTTCGCGCGCGCGGCCATGGTGGGGTCGGGGTATGCCACGCGCCTCGCACGGACGCCACGCGCTTCGGCGATGGCCGCGCGTCACTCGCGCGACGCCGCGAATCGCGCTACGCGTCGGGCCTCATGGCCTTCCTCGGCATCGCGCACCGCGGCGCCTCGGGCCGTGCGCCCGAGAACACGCACGCCGCGTTCGCGGCGGCATTGGCGCTCGGCGCCGAGGCGATCGAGCTCGACGTGCAGCTCTCGGCCGACGGCGAGCTCGTCGTGATCCACGACGAGACGCTCGAGCGCACGACCGACGGCGCGGGGCCGGTCGGCGATCGAACCGCCGCCGAGCTCGCGGCGCTCGACGCGGGGTCCTGGTTCGCGCCCGAGTATCGCGGCGAGCGCATCCCGCTGCTCGCCGACGTGATCGCCCAGGTGCGCGACCGCGTCACCTTGAACGTCGAGATCAAGAGCGCGCGCGATCTCGGGGTGATCGAGCCGAAGCTCGCGGCGCTCGTCGCCGCCGAGCGGGCGACGGAGTGGGTCGTGTTCTCGTCGTTCCACGCCGGGGCGGTGCGTGGGATGCGGGCGTCTGCGCCGTGGGCGCGGCTCGGCGTGCTCTGTGACGAGGACCCACGGACCCGCGGCTTGGCGCTCGCGGGCGAAGTCGGCGCCGAGCTCGTGATCCCCGGACGGCGCTGGGTCGACGCGCGCATCGTCGAGGAGGCACACGTCCGCGGCTACGACGTGTGGGTCTGGACGGTGAACGAGCCCGGGGAAATCCGACGCCTGATCGCGCTCGGCGTCGACGCGATCTTCAGCGACTACCCGGAGCGTTTTTCCGGCCTGTCGACCTAGTCGCGGCGCGCGGCGTCGCCTTCGTGCGCGCGGCCGAGCGTGGCGCGGCCTTCGCCTTCGACACGCGTGGCGCCGCCGCCGATTTCACGGCCGACTTGGACTTCGCCGCCGCCTTCGGCTTCGGGCCCACGATCGCCAGCGTGTACGCGTCGAGGGTGAAGTAGCCGCGCGCGGCGGCCTGCACCGCGGCGGGCGTCACGTGCGCGAGGGCGTCGCGGTAGCGGTCGCCGCCGTCGATGCCGAGGCCGTAGGCCTCGTTGAACGCGAGCTCGTCGGCTTGCGAGCCGTTCGTCTGGAGCGAGATCTCGTAGCTGCCGAGGAGGTACTTCCGCGCTTCCGCGAGCTCGTCCGACGATACGGGGACGTCACGCAGCCGCGCGAGCTCGGCGCGGACGCCGGCGATCGCGCGCTCGACCATGTTCGGTGCGCACGCGAAGTAGATGCCGAAGACGCCGGGATCGACGCCTTCCGACGCGAAGGCCGACACGCTGTACGCGAGACCCTGGCGATCGCGGAGCTCGAGGAAGAGCCGGCCGCCCTGGCGCGAGAGGATCGCCTCGACGGTCTTCAACACCGCGCGATCCGAGTCGGTGATGCGCCCGCCGCGGAAGCCGAGCACGAAGTGCGCCTGCTGGCGATCGAGATGGCGGACGACGCGTTGGATGCGATTCTCGGGCGGTGCCGGTAGGGGGCGGGTGAGCGGCCGAACGGGCGGCAGCTCGCCGAGCGCGGCCTCGAGGCGATCGAGCAGCCAACCGGCGTCGAGATCGCCGACCGCGGACACGACGAGCCGGCTCGGGGCGAGCAAGCGCTTGTAGTAGGCCGCGAGCTGCGCGCGCGTGAACGCCGTCAGGGACTCGCGCTCGCCGAGCGCGGTCATGCCGTACGGATGGTTCGGGAAGTGGGTCTCGTAGAACTGCTCGATCGCGCGCGACGCGGGATCGTCGTCACGGTGCGAGAGCGCGATCAGGAGCTCGCGGCGGCGCTTCTCGACCTCTTCTTCCGGGAACGTCGGATGGCGCAGCACCTCGAGGAACAGATCGGTGCCTTCCTCGACCGTGCGCGCCATGAACTGGCCGCGGAGGCCGAACGAGTTGCGGCCCGAGAAGCCGTCGATGCTGGCGGCGAGCGACTCGATCGCGCGCCCGAGGCTCTCGCGCGAGTGATGGCGACTGCCGCGGGTGAGCAGCCCCGCGATGAAGTTGTTGATCCCGTTCGTCTCGGGCCGCTCCAGCAGCAATCCGCCGAGCGTCACCGCGCGGAGCGCCACGAGCGGCGTCGCGTGGTGCTCCTTCACGACCAGTCGGACGCCGTTGCCGAGGAGCCGCGTGTGGACGGCGGGTTTCCGCGCGGCGCGCGCGCGGCCCGCGGGCCGCACGACCGGTGGGGTCGCGGCGAGCGGCTCGGTTAGAGCCTCGGCCTTCGGGAGATGCTTCGGCGCGTCGGGACCGACCAGCACCGCGATCATGTTCTCGGGGCGGAAGTACGTCGCGGCGACGCGCTGCACGTCCTCGCGCGTCGCGGCGGCGAGCTCGGTCAAGTAGCGAGTCTCGTAGCCCGGATCCTCGAAGACGCATTGCGAGTAGCCGAGGAGGCGCGCCTGCCCCTGCATGGTTTCCTTCCGGTAGACGAACTCGCTCTCGAGGTTGCTCCGAGCGCGCGAGAGCTCGGCGCGGCTCACGAGCTCGGTACGCGTCCGCGCGACCGCGGTCAGGAGCTCCTGCGTAGCGGCGGCGATCTTCGCGCGCTCGAGCGAGGCGAGGAAGACGAAGATGCCGGGATCCTGCGGCGTGTACGCGAACGCGGAAACCGAGTTCACGAGCTCCTTCTGCGCTTCGAGCAACGAGACCAGGCGCGTGCTCTCGCCGCCGGCGAGGATGTACGAGAGGAGGTCGAGCGGTACCGCGTCGGGATCGTGGCCGGAGGGCACGCGGAAGCCGAGCAGGAGGTGATGCTCCTGCACCGGCATCGTGATCGCGGTCCGGACGAGGCCGCGCTGCGGCGGCTCGGCGGGACGCTGCCGCACGGGCAGCGCCTTGCCTTCCCAGTCGCCGAACGCCTTCTCGACCTGCTCGCGCACGAGCGCCGGGCTCGCGTCGCCGACGACGACGAGCACGATGTTGTTGGGCACGTACCAGCGGTTGAAGAACGAGAGCACCTTCTTCCGGTCGAGCGCCTCGATCGTCTTCTTCCAGCCGATCACCGGCCGGCCGTACGGGTGCACCGTGAACGCGCGACGGAAGAGGTCGGTGTAGCCGCGCGACACCGGCATGTCCTCGGAGCGCTTCCATTCCTCCATCACGACCTTGAGCTCGCGCGCGAGCTCGTCGGCGTCGAAGGTGGAGTTGCGGAGCGCGTCGGCGAGGATGTCGAGGCCCGTCGCGAAGTGCCGTCCCGCGAGCACGAGATGGTAGACGGTGTGATCCGCGGTCGTGAACGCGTTGATGTGGCCGCCCGACGACTCGACCTCCGCCGCGATCTGTCCGACTCCGCGGCGCGCCGTGCCCTTGAAGAGCATGTGCTCGTGCACGTGCGCGACGCCGGCCTCCGGATCCTCCTCGTCGGCCGCGCCCACCTTCACCCAGGCCTGGAGCGCGACGACCGACGCGAAATGATCTTCGCGGACGATGACATGGAGACCGTTCGGGAGCGTGAAACTCTCGCACCCGCCGCCGACCCCGCCGAGATGCGGCGGAGTCCCTCTGACATCACCTCGCGAGCGCACGGATTTTCTTGACTCCCTCTCGATTTCGTCTAAGGTGCCCGGCTCCCCTGAACGCTGCACCGGGGACCGTCTTTCCATCCACAACTTCTGAACGGAACCACTCCACGTCTTTCCGGAGGGGGGTGAAATATTGCATGCCCGGAGTAAGGGTCAAGGATAACGAGCCGATCGAGAGCGCCATTCGGCGCTTCAAGAAGCAATGTGAGAAGGCCGGAATCCTCGCCGAGCTGCGGAAGCGTGAGCATTACGAGAAGCCGAGTGTGAAGAAGAAGAAAAAAGCCTTGGCTGCGAAGAAGCGCGCGCTTCGAAGAGCGAGTCGCACCAAACACGACAGCGCGCAGTGAGGATCACACGGCGGAAGTCGCGCACGAGCGCGCTTCCGCCGTTCGCTTTTCGGGGTCGTCGGGTGGCGGCCCCTCGGGTCTCGGCGAGTCGGGTCTGTGGAACGGGGGCGGGGAGGCGGCGGAGGCGGGTGACGGAGTAAGGCGAGGGTTCCGGTAGTGAATCGGATCGACGTGGTCCTCGCGGTTGTCCTAGCGCTTTTCGCGCTCCGTGGATTTCAGCGCGGCTTTTCGCGCGAGATCTTCGCGCTCATTGGCCTCGTCGGCGGCGTCGCGGTCGCCGGCGCCACGTACGCCGATGCGGCGATGCAGTTGCCGCCCGAGGTTCCCGACATCGCGCGTCCCGCCGTCGCGTTTCTCGCGATCTTCCTCGGGGTGGCGCTCGCCGCGAAGCTCGTCGGCATGCTGGTGCACCGGCTGCTCGGGCTCGTGCTGCTCTCGCCGCTCGATCGCATCGGTGGCGTCGTCTTCGGTGCCGCGAAGGGCGTCGCCCTCGTCACCCTTGCCGTGATCATCGTCCGCGCGCTCACGCCGGCGAACGCGCTCGAGCGCGCGGCGGCTGATTCCGTACTGTTGCGGCCCATCCTTCAGCTCACCGACGACGGCCGCGCGGCGGCGGCCGCGCGCACGTTGCCCGATCCGATTCCATCACCGTCCGCGGCGGTCGGAGGCTGACGATGCGTGGGCACATCCCCGATTCGATCCTCACCGAGATCCGCGATCGCGCGAACATCGTCGAGGTCGTGGGTGCGCACGTCGGCTTGAAGCGCGTCGGCCGGAATCACGTCGGGCTCTGTCCTTTCCACGCCGAGAAGTCGCCGTCGTTCAACGTCAACGACGACCGCGGGATCTTCCACTGCTTCGGTTGCGGCGTCGGCGGGAACGTCTTCACGTTCCTCATGCGGATGGAGAACCTGCCGTTCCCCGAGGTCGTCGAGCGTCTCGCACGGCGCTACGGCATCACGCTCCCGGAGCGCGGCGACGACGACCCCGCGATCCGGCGACGCGAGGCGCTGTTCCGCCTGAACGACAAGGCGGCGAAGTTCTTCCAGCGCTATCTCTGGGACGCCGCGGAGGCCGAGGCCGGCCGCAAGTACCTGGCCGAGCGCGGCATCTCGCGCGCGACCGCCGATCATTTCCTGCTCGGGTACGCGCCGGGTGGCGGCGACGTGCTGGCCCGGCGCCTGAAGGACGCCGCCGGCAGTGACCCCGAGCTCGGCGCCGCGGGCCGTCCGCTCGTGCTCGCCGAGCAGCTCGGGCTCGTGAGCGCGCGGAAGCAGGGAGGTTCCGGTCATTACGACCGCTTCCGCGCCCGCCTCATGTTTCCGATCACCGATTCCGCGGGGCGGGTCGTCGGCTTCGGCAGCCGGAGCATCCCAGGCACGGCGAGCGCCGAGGCCAAGCTGCCGAAATATCTGAACTCCCCGGAGACCCCTCTCTATAGAAAGGGATCTCATTTGTACGGGCTCGCCGGGGCCCGCGACGCGATTCGCAAGAGCGGACGGGCAGTTGTCGTCGAAGGCTACTTCGACGTGCTGGCGCTCGCGGAGGCGGGGATCGGCCAGTCCGTCGCGTCGCTCGGGACCGCGCTCACCCTCGATCAGCTCCAGCTGCTCCGACGGTTCACCCGCGACATCGTCGTCTGCTTCGACGGGGACGAAGCCGGTGCGCGCGCGGCCGAGAAGAGCCTCGCGACGTTTCTCGAAGCGGGCTTGTGGGGGCACGGCGCGTTTCTTCCGCCCGGGGACGATCCCGACACGTTCGTGCAGCGTGAGGGACAGGAGGCCGCGCTCGCGTTGATCGCCGGGGCGACGCCGCTCCTCGATTTCTATCTCGACCGCGCGGTGCGGCCGGAGAGCACGGTCGCGGAACGCGGCGTCGTCGCGCAGCAGGTCGCGACGTGGCTCCGCAAGATCGCGGAGCCGTTCGAGTACGACATGACCGTGCGTCATGCGGCCGAGCGCTTGCGTGTTCCCGAAGAGTCGCTGCGTCGTCACGCCCAACCCGCCGCGACGCCGACCGCGCCCGCGCCGTCGTTGCCCCACCTCACGCCCTCGCGTGAGCCGACACGGAACGCACCGACCGCGCGGTCGAGTGGGCGATCGTTCCAGGCCGCGAGCGCCGAGGAGTTGCTCGTGGCGCTGATGCTGCACGACGCCGAAGTCATCGCGGCCGTCGACCAGGCGGGCGTGATCGAAGATTTCGACGATGGACCATGGCGCGCGCTCGCGATCGATCTCCTCGCGGCGACGCGCGAAGGCGCGCCGCTCGACTCCGCGACCGTGCTCGGTCGTCTCGACGACGCGAACGCGGCGCGCATGACCGCGCGATTGCTCGATGCAAACGACGACGAAGCGACGCGACGACAAATTGTCGTTGACTGCTTCTCGAAGCTTCGTCATCGTGCGCGCGAGCGGGAGCGGTTGCGGGTGCTGCGACAGATTCGAGAAGCGGAAGCACGAGGCAACCTCGAGGCGGTGGCGGAGGGGCAGCGTCAGTTGCAGGAACTTCGTCAGAGCGAGGCCAGCGAACGACTCGAGGGGTAGGTGTCGTGGAGATTCGCGCCCTGAAGGAAGTGCAGCAGATCATCCAGCTCGGGAAGTCCAAAGGCACGATCACCATCGACGAGGTGAACGCGCTGCTTCCTGCCGAGTCGATGAGTGCTGCCGAGATGGAAGCGGTCCTGACGCTGCTCGGCTCGCTCGACATCGATCTCGTCGACGACGCCGCGCCGCTCGATGGCGCCGCGGGCGACGCCGTCGAAGCGGACGACGAGAACCTCGCGGCGGACGACGGTGCCGGCGAGCTCGACGAGGAGCCGCTCGCGGTCGACTGCCGCCCGGCGGTGACGGCGGAGGTGGCGAAGCCGTCGACCGGCGCGCTGCCCGCGGATCCCGTCCGCTACTACTTCTCGGAGATGAGCAGGATCGCGCTGCTCGGCCGGGAGGGGGAGGTCGAGCTGGCGCGCCGGATCGAAGAGGCGAGCGCGGCCGTGCGGAACGAGGCGTTCGCGTCTCCGCTCGCCGCCGCCTACGTGCTCGATCTCGCGTCCCGTCTCGACGCGGGTGACATCGAGCTCGGAGCCGTGCTCGACGACGGCGACGACGATCCGGCGGACGAGGCCGCCGCATTGGAACGAGCCGCACGGTTTCACCGCGGGGTGGCTCGCATTCGGCGGATGGTGACCGGGCCGACGCGCGCGCGCGACGCCGCCCGCGAGCGCGTCGAGACGATGCAGTCGCTCGGCCTCGGCCGGCGTCACTTCGCGGCCATCGTCGGCTCGATTCGCTCCGCCGCCGCGACGGCAGTTCGCTGCCAGGGCGCACTCCGGCGGTGGGAAGATCGGTACGGCGCCACCGCGCGCGAGCTCGTGCGGCTCGCCGAGGCCTGCGACCCGGAGCGGCCGCAGCGCCGCCGACATCCGACCGCGCGCGACGGCGAGCGTTTCTTCGCGCGCCATCGCGTGTCGCCGGCCGACGCGGTCGCGCTCGGCGCCGAGGTGCGCGCGACGCTCGTCGAGCTTCGCACCGTCGAGCGGAGCGCGCAGGTGTCGGCCGCCGATCTCGCGCGCTCGGTCGCAGTGATCCGCGACGGCGATCATCGCGCCGAGCAGGCGAAGACGCAGCTCATCGAGGCCAACCTCCGCCTCGTCGTGAGCATCGCCAAACGCTACATGCAGCGCGGCCTGCCGTTCCTCGATCTCATCCAGGAAGGCAACATCGGGCTCATGCGCGCGGTCGAGAAGTTCGACTACCGCCGCGGCTATCGGTTCTCGACGTACGCGACGTGGTGGATTCGCCAGGCCATCAGTCGGGCGATCGCCGACCAGGCCCGCACGATCCGGGTGCCGGTACACATGGTCGAGGCCATGAATCGGGTCATGCGGACGCATCGGCTCTTCGTGCAGGAAACCGGCCGCGAGCCGACGGAGGCCGAGCTCGCCACGCGTGTCGCGCTGCCGCTCGATCGCGTCCAGCGGGTCGTTCGCATCGTGCAGGAGCCGATCTCGCTCGAGACGCCGATCGGCGACGACGGCGATGGCCTCCTCGGAGACATGGTCGCGGACCAGCGCGCCGTCGATCCGAGTGATGCGGTCGCGTCGTCGCACTTGCGGACCCAGACCGCGCGCATGCTCTCGACCCTGTCGGCGCGCGAGGAGCGCGTGCTCCGGATGCGCTTCGGCATCGGCGAGGCGGTCGACTACACCCTGGAAGAGGTCGGCCAGCGGCTCGCGGTCACCCGCGAGCGCATTCGCCAGATCGAGGCCAAGGCCATCCGCAAACTCCGGCACCCCGTGCGCAGCAAGCACCTGCGCGACTTCGACGAATAGTCCGGATCCCTGCCCGAAAATGGTGCGGATGTTTTGACGGACCCGCCGACCTGCGCTATGCGAACACGGTTGCGTGCCGGAAATGCAGAGCCCGCTGGGCACGTCGGGGCCTATAGCTCAGCTGGTTAGAGCGACCGGCTCATAACCGGTTGGTCCCAGGTTCGAGTCCTGGTGGGCCCATTCCTTCACGGTGCGAGGAGAGCGATTGGGAAATCAGATCGAGTTACTGGTCAGCCTGCAAACCATCGATCTGCAGCTGCGCGAGCGGACTGACGCGATCGAATCCCTCCGCCGGGAGCTCGCGGATCTCGACGGGACGCTCGCCACGCAGCGCGAGGCCCTCGATGCGGTCCGCGCCGAGCGCGCCGCGCTCGAGTCCCAGCGGCGCGAGATCGAAGCCTTCCTCGCCGACGAGGAAGTCAAGATGAAGGACCGGCGGATGCGCTTGAACCGCATTCGCAACGAGAAGGAAGCCTCGGCGGTCCGGCGCGAGATCGAGGTCGCCAAGGAAGGCACCGCGCTTCAGGAAGAGACCCTGATGGGGATCTTCGAGCAGCTCGATGGCGTGAAAGCGCGGGAAACCGAGCTCGGCGCGGCGTTCGAGGCTCTCGAAGCAAAGCGCGCCAGCGAGAAGGAGCGCACCGATCTCGAGATCGACGACCTCTCGAACGGTCTCGACGAGTCGCGGAGCCGCCGCGAAACGTTGGCCGCCGAGCTCGAAGCTCCCCTTCGCCGCCAGTACGAGACCATCCTGTCACGCAAAAAGGGGCAGGCCGTGGTCGAGATCCGCGGCGGCACCTGCGAAGGCTGCCATATGCGTGTGGCCCCGCAGCTCGCGAACGAGATCCACCGCAACACGCGCGTGATCCAGTGTCCGAGCTGTCATCGCATTCTGTACGTCCGCCCGCCGGAAGCCGGCGCGTCGGCGTAACTACGATGGCCTCGCGCGGCCCGCTTGCGGTCGCGGCCAGTGCGAGGCACTCTCCCTCCTTCGAGAACGTCGGACCGGACCGGACGGTCGCCGGACGGGTCAGTCCCGTCGGGAGGAAAGTCCGGACTCCGTAGGGCAGGGTGGCCGTTAACGGCGGCGCGTCGCGAGACGGGGAAAGTGCCACAGAAATGAGACCGCCGGCGGCTTCGGCCGCCGGTAAGGGCGAACCGGTGAGGTAAGAGCTCACCAGATCCCGGGGAGACCCGGGATGCTCGGCAAACCCCACCCGGAGCAAGATCAAATAAGAGGGCTCGGCTGCCCGCCTCACGCCCTCGGGTATGGTCGCTTGAGCCGTCCAGCAATGGCCGGCCTAGAGGAATGACCGTCGGTTTCCCTCGGGAAACGCACAGGATCCGGCTTATAGGTCCGGTCCGACCGCTCTCGATCTCCTCCCGCAAAAGAAAATCGCAGTCGCCATAGATTTTTCTTGACAGTTGGCAGTCGGTTCCCTAAAGACGATCGCCGGGTGGGATGAAGTGGTGGTGAGTGGGGCTGGGTGCCACGCAGCAGTGAGTCGGGCGAGCTAGGTGGGATGGTGTGGACCTCTGCGGGAACTTCGAGCACACGGTCGATGGCAAAGGGCGCGTCAGCGTACCAGCCAGTTTTCGCGACCAGCTCATCGACGATCTCCGACTCGTCCTCACGCCGTTCACGGTCATGGGGCAGCGCTGCGTCGACATCTATCCGTATTCGGAGTGGCAGAAGCTGCTCGCCAAGTTCGAAGCGTTGCCCAAGTTCGGGGCCAAGTCGCTGCGGTTCCAGATGGGCTACATCGGGCGATCGCATCGCACCGAGATCGATTCCGCGGGTCGCATTCTGCTGCCGCCGACACTCCGGCAGCATGCCGAGCTGAAGAGGGACGTGGTGGTGTCGGGACATTCGACGATGTTCCGGCTGATGGATGAGGGGAACTACAAGAAGGTGATGGGTGAGCTGGATGCCGAGGCTGCCGAAGATGACGGCATGTTCGAGGATCTGAATCTCTGAGCTCACCCGACGACGTGGTGGAGCGGTGGGGTGGTGGAAAGAACGGGCGCGTCCGGAGTAGCGGACCGGGGGGTCGCCGGGCGCGCCCGATCTTATCGTGACAAGGTGAAAGTTCATGTCGGAGTACCAGCTTCGGCCTTCTCCGAGTGGTGGTGGGGTGGATGCGGAGGCGGAGAGCGGTCGACGACATGTACCGGTGATGGTGGAGGAAGCGGTACGCTTCCTCCACCTGAAACCGGGGGGCTTCTACGTTGACGGGACCTGCGGTGACGGTGGCCATTCCGAGCGCATGCTCGAGGCCGACGCGTCGATCGCCGTCCTCGGCATCGACCGCGATCCGCAGACGCTCGCGCTGACCGCGCAGCGGCTCGCTCGCTTCGGCGAGCGCTTCCGGACGCACCAAGGCAACTTCAGCGAGCTCGGCGACGCGCTCGCCGCCCTCGCCCGTAAGGGCGCTGCCTTTGCCCGCACGGGCGCCGACGGCATCCTGCTCGACCTCGGGCTCTCGTCGCGCCAGCTCGACGATCCGGCCCGCGGGTTCGGCTTTCGCGCGGGCGGCCCGCTCGACATGCGCATGCACGGCGGCGTCGGGCCGTCGGCGGCGGATCTGGTGGCGACGCTCGACGAGCAGGCGCTGGCGGATCTCTTCTGGCGCTACGGCGAGGAGTCCGCCTCGCGCCGCATCGCGCGGGCGATCGTCGCCGATCGAGTGGAGACGCCGTTCACGACGACGACCGCGCTCGCGGAGCTCGTGGCGCGGGTCGTGCGCAAGCGCGGCGGGACGCATCCCGCCACGCGCGTGTTCCAAGCGCTTCGGATCGCGGTCAATCACGAGCTCGAACACCTCGAAACCTTTCTCGCCCACGTGCTCGAGTGGCTCTTGCCGGCCGGGCGTCTCGTGGTGATCGCGTATCACTCCCTCGAGGACCGTATGGTGAAGCAGGCGATGCGCGGCTGGGGCACGGCCCACTGCACGTGCCCGCCGGCGTTCCCGCGCTGCGTCTGCGGCGCGCGGGCGCTCGTGAAGGTCTTGACCCGGAAAGCCGTCATGCCGGCGGCTGAGGAAATCGACGCCAACCGGCGCGCCCGGTCGGCACGGCTCCGGGCCATGGAGGTGCTCGCGTGAGCACCATGAACGTGCTCCCGAGCACGATGGAGGTCCTGGCATGAGTCCGCCGCTCTCGAGTATCGCCGTCGCCGCGCGTCGCATGCCCGAAATCATCTGGGGCCACTCGCTCCAGGCGCCTGGTCGTCACGCGGCCGAGCGTCAGACGCCCGAAAAGAGCGCGGACGCGGAGGCGCAGAAGGCCGAGCGCCGCCTGCTCGCCGCGATCGGGTGCGGGCTTCTCGTGGTGGTCGCCATGGCCCTCCTCCTCGTGTGGGTGCGGCTCCAGACGGTCGACACGGGCTATGCGCTCTCGGCGGCGCGGCACCTCGCGCACCGCCTCGAGCAGGAACAGCGCGAGCTCCAGATGGAGATCTCGACGTTGACGTCGCCGCTCCGCCTGGAGCAAGTGGCGCGGGAGCGTCTCGGCATGGGTCCGCCCGCGCCCGGGCAGATCGTGAACGTGCCGTGAGAGCCCGCATCCTCGCCGTCGGCGGCGGCATCGTCGTGCTGCTCGCGATGGTCGCGGTGCGCATCGTCCAGTTCACGCTGACCGACAGTCCGGATCTCGCGAAGCTCGCGCGCCGGCAACATCACGAGCAGATCCACATCGCGGCCCATCGCGGCGCGATCCTCGACCGCCACGGCGAGACGCTGGCGTCGAGCATCGAGCGGCCGTCGCTCTACGTCCGGCCGCGGCGGCTGAACGCCGACGATCGCGGCCGCGCGCAAGCCGCGTTGAGTGCCGCCCTCGACCTTCCGCCGCGCGCCGTCGCGGCCAAGCTGAACAGCACATCCAACTTCGTCTGGCTGAAGCGGGCCGTGTCGCCGCGCGAGCAGGCGACCGCGCACGCGCTCGGCATCGGCGGCATCGGCGAGGTCGTCGAGGCCCGCCGCTTCTACCCCCACGGCACCGCGGCCGCCCAGGTGCTCGGGTTCGCCGGCGTCGACCTCCGCGGCATCGAGGGCATCGAGCGCTTCTACGAGCAGGACCTGCGCGCGCTCACCCGGACGCTCGAGATCGAGCGCGACGCCCTCGGCCGCGAGATCCTGACGGACGGGATGGACGACCCGCGCGCGCTCGACGGCGCGACCGTCGAGCTCACGCTCGACGTCGCCCTCCAGTCGATCGCGGAGCGCGCGCTCGAGCAGGGCGTGCGCGAGGCGCAGGCGGCGGCCGGCACGGCGATCGTCATGGACCCGTGGACGGGCGAGATCCTGGCGCTCGCGAACGCGCCGACGTTCGACCCGAACGATCGCGCCACCATCCCGGCGTCGCACCGGCGGAACCGCGCGATCAACGATTTCTACGAGCCCGGCTCCACCTTCAAGGCGGTGCTCGCGGCGGCGGCGCTCGAGCACGGCGTCGTCCGTCCCGACGAGATGATCTTCTGCGAGAACGGCGCGATGCCGGTCGGCAAATGGGTCATCCACGATCATCACCGTCACGGCTGGTTGTCGATGGCGGAGACCATCGCGGTCTCCAGCAACATCGCCGCGGCGAAGATGGGTGAGAAGCTCGGCCGCGAGCGTTTCCACCAATTCTTGGTCGACCTCGGGTTCGGCAAGCCCACCGGCGTCGACCTGCCGGCGGAGGTCGGCGGCATGCTGCGGCCGCTCGCGAACTGGTCGCGCATCAACCTCGTGACGACGAGCTTCGGCCAGGGCATCGCCGTGACGCCGCTCCAGATGGCGCGCGCGTTCGCCGCGATCGCGAACGGGGGGCAGGTGGTGCAGCCCTACGTCGGCCTGCGGGCGACGAGCGCGTCCGGGGAACGTCTCTGGGAGCACCAACCGACGATCGTTCGCCGCGTCATGAAGCCCGAGACGGCCCGCATGGTGACGTCGATGCTGGAGATGGTCACCGAGGAGGGCGGTACCGGCACGAAGGCGCAGATCGCCGGCGTACGGGTCGCCGGCAAGACGGGCACCTCACAGAAGATCGAGCCCGGCACAGGCCGGTACTCGCCCGACAAGCGCGTCGCCTCTTTCGTCGGCTTCCTCCCGGCGGATCAGCCGCGCCTCGTCATCATGGTGATGGTCGACGAACCGCGCGGATCGAAGTACGGCGGCGTCGTCGCCGCCCCGATTTTCGCGGCGATCGGCCGGGCCGCGCTCGAGCGCCTCGGCATCGTGCCGCCGGCGCCGGACGACCTGCTCCAGGAGGCGTCGGCCGTCGTCGAGCCCGCCGCACCCGCGGTGCCGCTCGGAGTGCCGTCGTTCCTCGGGCTCAGCAAGCGCATGGCCGTCGAGCGCGCCCGCGATCTCGGTTGGATGGTGCAGGTGACGGGCGAAGGATACGTCCAAAGTCAAACGCCCGCGCCTGGCGCAGCCGCGGCTCCTGGGAAAGAATTGGTGCTGAGTCTGGCCCCCTCGAGCGACGTCTTGTGAATCATTCCTTCCTGGCGACACCCGCGGTCGCACCATGCTGAAGCTCGGCGATCTCCTCGCGGGGGTCGAGGGCGTCGCGTTCGAGCTCGAGGGCGACCCACAGGTCGAGGTCGCGCGCGTCTCGGCGGACTCGCGTGACGTGCGGCCCGGCGATCTGTTCGTCGCGCTGCCCGGCACCCGCACCGACGGGACGAAATTCGTCGCCGAGGCGTGCCGGCAGGGGGCGGTCGCGATCGCCGGCGCCCGGACCGTGAAGGTGCCGAAGGGGATGCCCTTCGTGCGGACGGCCGAGCCCGCGAGGTTTCTCGCGCGCGCGGCGGCGCGGTCGCAGGGTGATCCCGCCGCGGCGCTCGTGATGGTCGGCGTCACCGGCACCAACGGCAAGACGACCGTGACCTATCTCCTCGAGGCGATCTGGCAGGCCGCGGGCTTCCGCCCGGGGGTGCTCGGCACGATCAACTATCGCTTCGACGGGGTTGCCGAGCCGGCCCCGCTCACGACGCCGCCCGCGACCGAGGTGTTCGCGCGGCTCGCCGCAATGCGCGCCGCGGGTGCCACGCACGTCGCGATGGAGGCGTCGTCGCACGCGCTCGTGCAGGACCGCGTCGACGGCATGCCGTGGGACGCGGCCATCTTCACCAACCTCGGGCGCGATCACATGGATTTCCACCGCGACGAGGACGACTACCTGAACGCCAAGGCGCGGTTGTTCGCGGCGCTCGACGCGAGCCCGAAGCCGAGGCGAGTGGCCGTCTTGAACGCGGCCGACGCGCGGGTCGCCGGTCTCCGCGATCGCATCGAGAGTCCCGTCGTGACGTTCGGCACGGACGGCGACGTGCGCGCCGAGGACGTGACCATGACGCTCGCGGGCACCACGGCGACGGTCGTGACACCGACCGAACGCGCGCCGTTTCGATCGCGGCTCGTCGGCGCCGGCCATCTCGAGAACGTGCTCGCCGCGACGGCGGCCGCGACGGCGCTCGGCGTGCCGCTTGCGGTCGTGGCGCGGGCGATCGCCGATTTTCCGGGTGTCCCGGGACGGCTCGAAGCGGTCGACGCGGGACAGGATTTCGCGGTGCTCGTCGACTACGCCCACACGCCGGACGCCCTCGACGGCGTGCTCGGCTCGCTCCGGTCGCTCGCGACCGCGCGCCTCATCTGCGTCTTCGGCTGCGGCGGGGATCGCGACCGCGGGAAGCGACCGCTCATGGCGGAGGCCGTCGCCCGCCACGTCGATCTCGCGATCCTCACCTCCGACAACCCGCGCACCGAGGACCCCATGCGGATCCTGGATGACGCCGAGCGCGGGCTCGAAAAGGCCGGTCTCGGGCTGCTGCCGAATCTCGGGAGCGCGAAGCGCGGATACGTCGTGCAGTCCGATCGCGCCCAAGCGATCGCGAGCGCGCTCATGACGGCGCGCGCGGGCGACTGCGTCGTGATCGCGGGGAAAGGCCACGAGGATTACCAGATCATCGGCACCGAAAAGCGCCCGTTCGACGATCGCGCGACCGCGCGCCGGGTGCTCGCGGGCCGCGGCGTTCGCCCGCGGACGGCGGCCGAGGCGCGCTCGTGATGGCCGCGGAGGCGATCCGGCCCGATCGCACCCCGAGCCCTTGGACGCTCGCCGACGCCGAGCGCGCCACCGCGGCGACGGTCGTCCGGCGCGGCCGGGCGACCACGTTCACGCGCGTCACGACCGACACGCGGGCCATCACGGGCGGGGAGCTCTTCGTGGCGCTCGTCGGCGAACGGCACGATGCGCACGACTTCGTGGCGCAGGCCGTCGCGGCGGGCGCGACCGGCGTCGTGGTCGCGCGCGACGTGACGCTGCCGCCCGACGCCGACCCGACCGTGCTCCGCGTGGCGGACACCCTGACCGCGCTCCAGGCGCTCGCCGCCGATCTCCGCCAGCGCGTCGCGCCGACCGTCCTCGCGCTCACCGGCTCGAACGGCAAGACGACGACCAAGGAGATGCTCGCCGCGATCCTCGTCGCCGCCGCGGGCCCCGACGCCGTTCTGAAGACGCAGGGGAACCTGAACAACCTGATCGGCGTGCCGCTGACCCTCCTCGGTCTCTCGGGGAGCGAACGCTACGCGGTCGTCGAGATGGGGATGAACGCCCCCGGCGAGATCCGCCGGCTGACGGGAATCGCCGACCCGGACGTCGGGATCATCACGAACGTCGGCCCGGCGCACCTCGAGGGCCTCGGCTCCGTCGAAGGGGTCGCGCGCGCGAAGGGCGAGCTCTTCGCGACGATGCGCCCGACCGCGACCGCGATCGTGAACGTCGAGGACTCCCACGTCGCCGCGCTCGGCGCCGCCTTCACGGGGCGGGTCGTCCGGTTCGGGGCGGGCACCGACGTCGCGGCCGACGACGTTCGCTGCGACGCTCGCGGCGCGGCGGCCTTCACGCTGCACCTCGGCGGGGACGCGATCGACGTCCAGCTCCAGATCCCGGGCCGCCACAACGTGATGAACGCGCTCGCCGCCGCCGCCGCCGCGACCGCCGTCGGCGTGCCGCCGAAAGCCGTGCGCGCCGGCCTGCACGCGGCGACCTCGGTCGGCGGCCGCATGCGCGTCGTGCCGCTCGCGAGCGGCGTCACGATCGTCGACGACAGCTACAATGCCAACCCGGCCTCGGTCGCGGCGGCGCTCCGAAGTCTCGCCGACGCGCCGGCGACCAGGCGCATTGCCGTCCTCGGCGACATGCTCGAGCTCGGGACCGCGAGCGCGGAGCAGCATCGCGAGGTCGGGACGCTCGCCGGGAGCGTCGGCCTCACGGCGCTCTATCTCCACGGCGACTTCGCGGCGGACACCGCGCGCGGCGCCGCCACCACCATGGCCGCCGACGCGATCCACGTCGCCTCCGACCACGCCACCATCGCTCGCGCGCTCGCCGCGGACACCCGCAGCGGCGACTGGGTCCTCGTCAAAGGATCGCGCGGCCAACGCATGGAGGAGGTCGTGCGCCTCCTCGGGGCGACCTGAACCCGATGCTCTACTCGATCCTCTACTCGCTCCACTCGACCTACAGCATCTTCAACGTCTTCCGGTACATCAGCTTCCGGACGCTCCTCGCGGCGCTGATGGCGCTCACGATCTCGTTCGTGCTGGGACCGGTTCTGATCCGCCGCCTCACGAAGAACCGCATCGGCCAGCCCATCCGCAGTGACGGCCCCGCGCGGCATCAGGTGAAGGCCGGCACGCCGACCATGGGCGGGACGCTGATCCTCTTCTCGCTGCTGCTCTCGACGCTGCTCCTCGCCGATCTTTCGAACCCGTACGTCTGGCTCGTCCTCTTCGTGACGCTCGGGTTCGGGCTCATCGGCTTCGTCGACGACTTCCGGAAGTACCGGCGCGGCAACTCGGCCGGCTTGCACGCGCGTCACAAGTTCCTCGCGCAATGCGGGATCGCCGCGGTGGCGGGCTTCTTCCTCCTGCAAGTGCCCGGGTTCTCGCCGACCATCGTGATGCCGTTCTTCAAGGACGTGCACTTCAACCTCGGTTGGTTCTACCTGCCGTTCGCGATGCTGGTGCTGGTCGGCGCCTCGAACGCGGTGAACCTGACCGACGGCCTCGACGGGCTCGCGATCGGGCCGGTCATGATCGCCGCCGGGACGTACATGATCTTCGCGTACGTCGCCGGCAACGTGAAGCTCGCCGAGTACCTCCAGATCTCGTACGTGCCGGGCGCCGGCGAGCTCTGCATCTTCTGCGGCGCGCTCGCCGCCGCGGGGCTCGGGTTCCTCTGGTTCAACGCCTACCCGGCGCAGATGTTCATGGGCGACGTCGGCTCGCTGCCGCTCGGCGCCGCGATCGCCATGGTGGCGCTCGTGACGAAGCACGAGATCGTGCTCGTCCTGGTCGGCCTGATCTTCGTCGTCGAGGCGCTCTCGGTGATCGCGCAGGTGACGTACTTCAAGTGGACCGGAGGGAAGCGCATCTTCCTGATGGCGCCGATCCACCACCACTACGAGCTCAAAGGCTGGCCCGAGCCCCAGATCATCGTCCGCTTCTGGATCATCTCCATCATCTGCGCGCTGATGGCGCTCAGCACGTTGAAGCTCCGGTGACGCCGCCGCCCGCCATTCCCGACGTCGGGCGCGACCTGCCGGTGCTCGTCATCGGTCTCGCGCGCACCGGCGTCGCGACCGCGCGGTTCCTCGCGGAGCGCGGGGCGCGCGTCCGGGCGGTCGACCGCCGGGCGGCGGCCGAGCTCGGCGACGACGCCGCGGCGCTCGCGAGCGTGGCCGAGGTGCGGCTCGGCCCGGACGATCCGGCTGCGCTCGACGGCATCGCGCTCGTCGTGCCGAGCCCGGGCGTGCCGCCCGACGGCGTACTGCTGTCGGCGGCGGTCGCGCGCGGGATCCCGATCGCGAGCGAGATCGAAATCGCGGCGCGCCATCTCGACGTGCCGCTCCTCGCGGTCACCGGTACGAACGGGAAGAGCACGACCACGACGCTCCTCGGCGAGATGCTGCGCGCGGCGGGGCACCGTACCTTCGTCGGCGGCAACCTCGGCACGCCGCTCGTGACCGCGGTCGGGGCCGGGGACGAGGTCGCCGTCGTGGAGGTCTCGAGCTTCCAGCTCGAATGGGTCGATCGCTTCCGGCCGCGGGTCGGCGTCTTCCTGAACCTGACGGACGACCATCTCGACCGCTACGCCGATCTCGACGCCTACGGCCGCGCGAAGCTTCGCCTGTTCGCGCGCCAGGACGCGAACGATACGGCGGTCCTGAACGGCGGCGATCCGTGGCTCCGCCGCCACGCCGATGCCTTCGCGGCACGGACGCTGTGGTTCGGCGCCGGCGAGGGCGTCGCGATCCGCGCCGACGAGGCGGCGATCCGCTTTCGGCTCGGCGGCCAGGAGGAAGTCTACCCGCTCGCGCGCGTCGGCCTCGTCGGCGCCCACAACCGCGAGAACATGATGGCGGCGATCGCCGCCGCCCGCGCGTTCGGGGTGCCGGCGGCGCGGGTGCAGGAGGCCCTCGAGCGCTTTCGAGGCCTCGCGCACCGCCTCGAGCTCGTGCGGGAGCGCGGCGGTGTCCGCTGGGTCGACGACTCGAAGGGCACGAATGCCGGCGCCGTCATCAAGTCGCTCGAGAGCTTTCCGGGCAACGTCATTCTCCTTGCCGGCGGCATCGAGAAGGGCGGCGACTATGGCGTGCTGCGGGAGCCCGTACGGCGGCGGGTGAAACGCGCGATTCTCTTCGGAGCGTCGCGCGACATGCTCGCGCGGACGCTCGCCGACGCGACGACCGTCGAGGTCGTCGACACCCTCGCGGCGGCGGTCGCGCAGGCCGACGCGCATGCCGCCGCCGGCGACGTCGTGCTGCTGTCCCCGGGGTGCGCGAGCTTCGACCAGTTCCGCGACTACGCCGATCGCGGCCGACAATTCCGAGCACTCGTGGAGGCCTTGTGACGACCGCCCGCGCCGCGACCATCGGCGCTCCGATTCTGACCCGCCGCCTGAAGCCGCTGGTGAAGGCCCAGCCCGTCGTCGCCCGCGGCGGCGATCCCTGGATCATCGCCGCCGTCGCTATGCTCGTGACCGTGAGCATCGTGATGGTCTTCAACACGAGCTACTTCTTCGCGGGGGAGCGCTTCGGCGATCCCATGCACGTGTTCCGGAAGCACCTGGTGTCGATCGCGCTCGGGGTGGCGATCGCGTTCGCGGCTTCGCGCCTGCGTTCGAGCACCTACGAGCGGCTCGCCTATCCGGCGCTCGCGATCGTCGTGCTCATGTTGATCGCCGTGCTGATTCCCGGCGTCGGGCTCGTGCGCGGCGGCGCGCGGCGCTGGATCGGGTTCGGCATCATGAACCTCCAGCCCTCCGAAATGGCCAAGCTCGTCGCCGTGCTCTACCTCGCCCACTCGATGGTCCGGAAAGGGACGCGGCTCGACACCTTCTCGCTCGGCGTGCTGCCGCACGTGATCGTGGTCGGCGTGCTCGCCGCGCTCGTCGTCGTCGAGCCGGACTTCGGGACCGCCGCGCTCCTCGGGGTCACGCTCTTCGCGATGCTCTTCGCGGGCGGCGTGCGCTGGTGGCATCTCGCGCTCCCCGTCCTGCCGATCGTGCCGCTCGCGATCTACGCCATCAGCTCGAGTCCGTATCGCCTGCGCCGCGTGATGGTCTTCCTCGATCCGTGGGAGCACCCACGCGACGCCGGCTTCCAGCTCGTACAGTCGTTCCTCGCGTTCGGCTCGGGCGGTCTCTTCGGCGCCGGGCTCGGCGAGAGCAAGCAGAAGATGTTCTACCTGCCGGAGGCGCACACGGACTTCATCTTCTCGGTGATCGGGGAGGAGCTCGGCCTGGTCGGTGCGCTCGTGATCGTCGGGCTCTTTGCCCTGCTCGCCATGCGCGGGTTGCGCGTGGCCCTTCGCCATCCGACGATCTTCGGCCAGCTGGTCGCGTTCGGCGTGACGACGACCCTGGTGCTCCAGGCCGGCATCAACATGGCGGTCGTGCTCGGCCTCCTCCCGACGAAGGGCCTCGCGTTGCCGTTCGTGAGCTATGGCGGGTCCGCCATGATCGGGGCGATGGCGTCGGTCGGCGTGCTGCTCGCGCTCTCGCGCGAAGCGCGCTGAGGCACGGCGCGATGAAGCTCCGGATGATGATCGCGGGCGGCGGGACGGGTGGCCATCTCTTTCCGGGGATCGCGGTCGCGGAGGCTGCCCGCCGGCGCGACTCGGCGACGGCCATTCTCTTCGTCGGCAGCGCGCGGGGGATCGAGGCGCGGGTCGTGCCGGGGAGCGGCTTCGATCTCGAGCTGTTGCCCGGGGCGCCGCTCCGCGGACGCGGCATCGCGGGCAAGGTCGGGGCGCTGGGGACGCTCGGTGCCGGGACGATGCGGGCGCGCGCGGTGGTGCGGCGGTTCCGGCCCGACGTGGTCGTCGGTCTCGGCGGGTACGCGTCCGCACCGGCGGTCGTCGCCGGTCGGCTCGCGGGCGTGCCGATCGTCCTGCTCGAGCAGAACGCGAAGCCCGGCCTCACGACCCGGCTCCTCGGGCGCCTCGCCGACCGGGTGTGCGTGAGCTTTCCGGACACGGTGACCGGCTTCGCGCCAGGGAGGGCGGTCGTGACGGGCAATCCGGTGCGCACGTTTCCGGCGCGCGCCGCCTCGAACGAGGCCCGCACGGGGTTCACGATCGCGATCGTCGGCGGCAGCGCCGGGGCGCACCGGCTGAACGAGGCGGGCCCGGCGCTCCGCGCGGCGCTCGCCGACGTGCCCGGGCTCCGGATCATCCATCAGACGGGACTCGCGGAAGAGGCGGCCGTCCGGAGCGCGTACGCCGGTGCTGCGAACGTCGACGTGCGCGCGTTCATCACCGACATGGGCGAGGTGTACGCGACGGCCGATCTGATCGTCTGCCGGGCGGGCGCCACGACCATCGCCGAGCTCGCGGCGCAGGGGTTGCCCGCGATCTTCGTGCCGTACCCGCACGCCGCCGACGATCATCAGCGCGCCAACGCCGAGGCGCTGGTCCGCGGCGGCGCGGCGCGCGTCGTTTTGGATCACCAGGCGACCGGAGAACGGCTCGCGGACGAAGTCCGCGAGCTCCTCGCGGCCCCGGACCTGCTCGTCGAGATGCGGCGGAGCATGCGGCAGTTCTCCCGCCCGGAGGCGGCGAACCGCGTGCTCGCGGTCGTCGACGAGCTCGTGGCGGCGCGGCGATGAGGTCGATTCCGGTCGACCTCGGCGCCCGCACGGCGTAGAGGAGAGTCCACGCATGGAGCTGACCAAGCGCAAGCATCGCGTCCACTTCGTCGGAATCGGCGGGATCGGCATGAGCGGTATCGCCGAGGTGTTGTTGAACCTCGGATTCCCCGTGAGCGGCTCCGACTTGAGCGCGAGCGACACGACCGAGCGTCTCGCGCGTCTCGGGGCGACGATCGCGCTCGGTCATCACGCGGATCGCGTCGCGCCCGACGTCGAGGTCGTCGTGATCTCGTCGGCGGTGAAGTTCTCGAACCCCGAGGTCGTGCGCGCGCGCGAGCTCGCGATCCCCGTGATCCCGCGCGCCGAGATGCTCGCCGAGCTCATGCGTATGAAGACCGGCATCGCGGTCGCCGGCACGCACGGCAAGACCACGACGACGTCGCTGCTGTCGCACGTGCTCGCCGAAGCGGAGCTCGATCCGACGATGGTGATCGGCGGCAAGGTGAAGGGACTCGGATCGAACGCCCGGCTCGGACAGGGCACGCTGCTCGTCGCCGAGGCCGACGAGAGCGACGGCAGCTTCCTCGTGCTGACGCCGACGATCGCCGTCGTCACGAACATCGACCCCGAGCACCTCGACCACTACGGCAGCGTCGAGCGCATGCACGAGGCGTATCTCCAGTTCATCAATCGCGTGCCGTTCTACGGTCTCGCCGTCCTCTGCCTCGACAGCGTCGCGGTCCGGGCGCTCCTGCCGAACGTCCGCAAGCGTCACCGGACGTACGGCTTCGGCAGCGACGCCGACCTGCAAGCGGTACACGTGCAGGTGAACGCCGAGGGCACGCGCTTCGACGTGCTCGATCGCGGGCGCTGGGTCGGCGAGATCCGCCTCCGCATGTTCGGCCGGCACAACGCGCTGAACGCGCTCGCCGTGATCGCGGCCGCGTGCGAGCTCGGAGTCCCGTTCGCGACGATCGCGCGCGGGCTCGCCTCGTTCGACGGCATCCATCGCCGCTTCGAGATCAAGGGCGAGGTCGGCGGCGTCACGGTGGTGGACGACTACGGCCACCATCCCGAAGAGGTGAAGGCGACGCTGCGCGCGGCGCGCGAGGGATTCGGACGGCGGCTCGTCGCGGTCTTCCAGCCGCATCGCTACACGCGGACGCGCGACCTCTTCGACAGTTTCCTCGGCGCCTTCGACGATGCCGATCTCCTGGTGCTCACCGACATCTACGCGGCGGGCGAGGACCGCATCGAGGGGGTTTCGGGCGAGACGCTCTACGAGGCGCTCAAGCGGCGCGGCCACACGGACGTGCGCTTCGTCGCGGATCGCCGCGCGATCGCGGCGGAGCTCGTGCCGCATCTGCGCGGTGGCGACATGGTGGTGACGCTCGGCGCCGGTGACGTGCACCGGGTCGGGGACGAGGTGTTGCAGGCACTGACCGAGGAACGGCCGGTCGCACTGCAATAGGAGGAGGACCGTGGTGGACACGGGCGGGGGAGGGGTGCAGGGAGCGGGCGGAGCAGGCGCGAGTCCGGCGGAGCAAGGCCGCCGCCCGGGGCTCGTGGTCGTGCCGTCACCGCCGCCGCGGCGGCGTCCGCCGGTCGTGCGGCCGGCCCCGTCGGCCGAGCTGCTCGTGGCGCTCGCGGGTGCGGGCGCGAAGGTACGGATCGGCGAGCCGCTCGGACGCCATACGAGCTTCCGGATCGGCGGGCCCGCGGACGTCTTCATCGAGGTCGCGAGCCAGCCCGAGCTGGTCGGCATCCTGCGGGCCTGCGTGGCGCACGGGACGCCGGTCTTCTTCCTCGGCGGCGGCACGAACCTCCTCGTGAGCGACCGCGGCGCGCGCGGCGTCGTCGTGAAGCTCGGGAAGCCGTTCGACTTCGTCGAATGGAATCTCGTGGGCGACGTCGCCCGCTTGCGCGTCGGCGCGGCGGTGCCATTCAAGCGCCTCGTGTCGCAGACCGTGGCGGAAGGCTTCGCGGGTCTCGAGTTCGGCGAAGGCATTCCCGGAACCGTCGGCGGCGGGCTCTTGATGAACGCGGGGGCCTTCGGCGGCGAGATCGGACGCGTGGTCGACGCGCTCGAGGTCGTGACCGACCGCGGCGAGGCGCTCGTGCTGCCGCGCGACCGCCTCGACTTCGCGTATCGCCGGCTCGAGCTCCCGACGCGCGCGATCGTGACCGCCGTGCGCCTGACGCTCGAGCGCGGCGAGCCGGCGGTGCTCGCGGCGGCGGTGCGCGAGGCCAAGGCGCGCCGCGACCGGCACCAGCCGAAGGGGCACCCGAACGCCGGCTCCATCTTCAAGAACCCGCCCGGGCAACCGGCGGGGAAGCTGCTCGAAGCCGTCGGCCTCAAGGGCGCTCGGCTCGGGAACGCCATGGTGTCGCTCCGGCACGCGAACTTCATCGTGAACCTCGGTGGAGCGCGGGCGTCGGACGTCAAGGGATTGATGGATCTCGCGGCGCGCGTCGTGCGCCAGCGACTCGGCGTCGAGCTCGAGCCCGAGGTGCGGTTGGTGGGGGATTGGTGACGGGACGATTTCGGCGTGCGCGGGTGGCGGTGCTCCTCGGGGGGCTGTCGGCGGAGCGGGAGATCTCGGTGCAGAGCGGGACGGCGGTCGCGAAGGCCCTCCGCGGCCTGGGGTATCGGGTCACGACCGTGCAGGTCGGACGGGATCTCCCGGCGCGGCTCGCACGGGTCAAACCGGACGTCGCGTTCAACGCGCTCCACGGTCGCTACGGCGAGGACGGCGCCGTGCAGGGCGTGCTCGAGGTGATGGCGATCCCGTACACGGGCCCCGGGCTCCTCACGAGCGCCCTCGCGATGGACAAGACGATGGCGAAGACCGTGTGGCGGTCGCAGGGGCTCCCGACGCCGGCCTGGGTCACCGTCGATCCGGCGGCGCGCCGGCTGCCGACGCTGCCCGCGAAGCTGCCGCTCGTCGTGAAGCCGAACAGCGAGGGCTCGAGCGTCGGCGTGTCGATCGTCCGCCGCCGCGCGGCGCTCGCCGCGGCGGTGAAGCTCGCGGGCCGCTCCGACGCGCGCGTCGTCATCGAGGCGTACGTGCCGGGCAAGGAAGTCACCGTCGGCATCCTCGACGGTCGTGCGCTCGGCGCGCTCGAGGTCGTCGCGAAGGGCGAGTTCCACACGTACGAGGTGAAGTACACCGCCGGCCGGGAGGAGTTCTTCATGCCGGCCCGGCTCCCGCAGGCGACGACCGCTCGCGTGCTGGAGCTCGCGGAGGCCGCGCACGCGGCGCTCGGCGGCGGCGCGTACAGCCGGGTCGACCTCCGGGTCGACGGCCGGAAGCCCGCCTTGATCGAGCTGAACTCGTTGCCCGGCCTGACGGCGCTCTCGTACCTGCCGCGCATCGCCAGCCACGCGGGGCTCGACTTCCCGGCGCTTTGCGAGTCGATCCTCGACCGCGCGACGCTCCACGTCCGGGAGAGCAAGCGATGAGCCGCCCCGAGCGCCGCAAACGGTGGGCGCTTCCGGCCTGGCTCCGGCGTCGACCGAGCGTCCCCGACGTTCGCGCGATCCCGGCGGCCCTGAAGGCGCGACGGGACGCGACGCGTCTCCGGTGGCGGAAGCGGCGTGCCGCGACGCTCCTGCGCTGGCGCGCGCGGCGCGACGCCACCCGCACGCGCTGGCGCGTGCGCCGCGACGCGTTCGTCGCGAGTGCCTGGCCGATGCGCCTCCGCATCGGTAGCGCCGTCACCGCGCTCGTGATGACGGTCGGCCTGGCGGTGCAGGAAGGGCCGCGGCTCGTCGCCGCGATCGCCGATCATCCCTACTTCGCCGTGAGCGAGATCGTCGTCACCCCCACCAAGCACGTCCGGCCGGGGGCGCTCCTCGAGTCCGCCGACCTCCGGGCGGGGACGAGCCTCTGGCGGCTCGAACCGGACGCCCTCGAGGACCGCCTCGAGACGCACCCCTGGATCCGGCGCGCCACGGTCCGGCGCGAATTCCCGCGCCGCCTGGTCGTGGACGTGGCCGAGCGCGAGCCGGTCGCGATCCTCTTCCTCGAGCAGCTCTACTACGTCGACACGACCGGGACGGCGTTCGTGAAGGTGGGTGAGCGCGATCCGCTCGATCTGCCGTTCGTCACGGGGGTCGAGGCCGCCATTCTCGCCGACGAGCGGCCGTACGCGCGCCACTCGATTCGCCAGGCGCTCCGGCTCCTCCGGTCGATGGCCGCCGCGGGACTTCCATTCCGCATCTCGGAGGTGCATATCGAACGAGAGCGGGGCATCACGGTTTTCCCCGTCGAGCCGCGGGTGGCGCTCACCTTCGGTTGGAGCGGGTTCGGCACCAAGCTCGGGCGGCTCGGCCGCGTGTTGCAGGATTTCAAGGGGCGTGAGCGTCAGATTCGCGAGATCGATCTGACGATGGGGACGGCGGCGGTAGTGCGGTTGCGGCAGCCGGGCGTGAACAAGGGCAAGCGCGCGCGAGCCTGATTCGCCGGCGGGATTGTGAGGCGGGGATGACGAAGCGGTCGGGAATGGTGGCGGCCCTCGATCTCGGGACGGCGAAGACCTGCGTCGTCGTCGGCGCGGTGAGCGAGCGCGGCATCGAGGTCTGCGGGCTCGGCGAGGCGCCGTCGCGCGGGCTCCGAAAGGGCGTGATCGTGCACGTGCAGTCGACCGTGCAGGCGATCCGCAAAGCCGTCGAGGAAGCCGAGGCGATGGCCGGCTGCGAAATCCGTCACGTGACGGCGAGCATCGGCGGCGGTCACATTCGCGGGCTCTCGAGCCACGGCGTCGTCGCGGTGCGGAACGGCGAGGTCGCGCTCGGCGATCTGAACCGCGTGCTCGACGCCGCGCGCGCGGTCGCGGTGCCGGCCGATCGCGAGGTCCTGCACGTCCTTCCGCAGGAGTACATCATCGACGACCAGGAGGGCCTGAAGGAGCCGATCGGGATCGCCGGCGTCCGGCTCGAGGCCAAGGTCCACGTCGTGACCTCGCAGGTGTCGGCGGCGCAGAACCTGGTGAAGTGCTGCAAGCAGGCCGGGCTCGTGGTCGACGACGTCGTGCTCGGCGCGCTCGCGTCCGCCGATGCCGTGCTCACCCCCGAGGAGAAGGAGCTCGGGGTGGCGCTCGTCGACGTCGGCGCGGGGACGACCGACGTCGTGATCTTCCACGGCGGCGCCGTTCGTCACACCGCGAGCCTCCCGCTCGGCGGCCAGCACCTCACGAACGACATCGCGGCGGGCCTCCGGACGCCGACGGCCGAGGCGGAGAAGATCAAGCAACGCTTCGGGTGCGCGCGGGCGGCCGTCGTCGAGCGCCACGTCGAGATCGAGGTGCCGAGCGTCGGCAACCGCGAGCCGCGGGTCCTCTCGCGCCACATCCTCTGCGAGATCATCGAGCCCCGGGTCGAGGAGATCTTCCAGCTCGTCGCGCGCGAGATCATCCGCTCGGGCTACGAGGAGGTGCTGGCCTCGGGCGTCGTGCTCGTCGGCGGCACCGTGCTGTTGGATCACATCGGAGACGTCGCGGAGCAGGTGCTGCGCTTGCCCGTCAGGATCGGCGTGCCGCATCACGTGCACGCGCTCGCGGATCTGGTCGCGAGCCCGATCCACGCGGCGGCGATCGGGCTCTTGCTCGCGGGTGGGAATGGTGGGAAGCCGGTGCGACTGCACGCGGGACGCGGCGACGGACTCCTCGGCCGCGTGCGTCACCGGATGGGAGAGTGGCTGCGAGATTTTTTTTGATCGTGCGACACCTCATCGCGATCACGCGGGGCGAAATTGCGTGACAGCGATTTTGAATTGCGGTACAGGGGGTGAGGCATGCGGCGGCGGCAGGGACGTGGGAATGGCGGGAGAGACGGCGCCAGCTCGCCCAGGAGTGACGGCCGTCCTGTCCAGGTTGTTGAAGGAGGTGGGGTGATGCAAGAGCTCGATGGCGTCCAGCTGGGCGCACGTATCAAAGTCGTCGGCGTCGGTGGCGGTGGCGGCAACGCGGTCAACACGATGATCGCGGCCGGCCTCCAGGGCGTCGACTTCATGACCGCCAATACCGACGCGCAGGCGCTGAAGGCGAACCTCGCGTCCGTGAAGCTCCAGCTCGGCACGGCCTTCACCAAGGGTCTCGGTGCCGGCGGCAACCCCGAAGTCGGCCGGAAGGCGGCCACCGAGGACCTGGAGCGCATCCGCGAGATGCTGACCGGCGCCGACATGGTGTTCGTCACCGCCGGCATGGGCGGCGGCACCGGCACCGGCGGCGCGCCGGTCGTCGCGCGGGTCGCCCGCGAGCTCGGCGCGCTCACGGTCGGCGTCGTGACCAAGCCCTTCCATTTCGAGGGCAAGAAGCGCGGGCGCCAGGCCGAAGAGGGCATGCGCGAGCTCAAGGCCAACGTCGACACGCTGATCGCCATCCCGAACCAGCGGCTGCTGGCCGTCGCCGGCCGGAACATGTCGATCCTCGAGACCTTCAAGAAGGCCGACGACGTGCTCCTTCAGGCGGTGCGCGGCATCTCCGACCTCATCACCGTCCACGGCCTCATCAACCTCGACTTCAACGACGTCCGGACGATCATGTCCGAGATGGGCATGGCGCTCATGGGCGCCGCCGTCGCGAGCGGCGAGGACCGCGCCGTCGAAGCCGCCCAGAAGGCGATCTCGAGCCCGCTGCTCGAGGACGTCTCGATCCAGGGCGCCCGCGGCGTCCTCATCAACATCACCGGTGGCCCCGACCTCACCATCCACGAGGTCAACGAGGCCGCGACCCTCATCCAGGAAGAAGCCGACGACGAGGCGAACATCATCTTCGGCGCCGTCATCGACGAGAGCCTGCACGACCAGATCCGCATCACCGTCATCGCCACGGGCTTCGGCGAGCCGCGCGAAGACGTGAAGCGTCCCCCGACCGTCTCGGCGCAGCCGGCCGTGGCGGCGCCGGTGCAGCAAGCCGCCCCGGCGCCCGCGCCGGCGCCGGCGCCGCGCATGGCCTTCACGCGCGAGCCGGTCCGCGAAGCGGCGCAGACGGCCGCGGCGACCGCTCGCAAGGTCGTCCGGGTCGGCGGCATCAACGACCTCGATGGGACGATGTGGACGCGCGCGAGCGGCGGAGCCGATCGCGGCGAGCCGATCTCGCTCACCGTCCCCGAGGACGACGACAGCCTCGACATCCCGACGTTCCTCCGCAAGCAAGCCGACTGAACGCCGGTCCGGACGCGTTCGACGCGGCACGCGAGCTCGACTCGCGTGCCGCGTTTTCATTTGGGGGAGGGCGCTGCGCCGTCGTAGTCGATCGCGACGACCTCCAGTGATGCTTCGCCGTTCGCGGTGCGGAGGGTACCGGCGTCGCCGACGCGGAGGCCCGTGAGCGCGCGCGCGAGCGGCGCGAGGAATGCGATGCGGCCGTGGGCGGGATCGGCTTCGTCGACGCCGACGATCGTCCAGCGCGCCGTCGCTCCGTCCTCGTGACGGAGCGTCACGGTCGCGCCGAAGCGTACCTCGTCGTGCGATTGCCGGCGCGGATCGACGAGCTGGGCGCTCGCGATCCGCTCCCCCGAGCGCCGCTGCGCGGGCGGCATTGATCGCGAGCTTGCGCGATCGATCGCTGTCCTCCGTCGTGGCCGTGAGCGCGGAGCGCTCGTGCTCGAGCATCGCGAGCTCGGTGCGCAACAGCTCGAGGCCGCGCGCGGTGACGTAGTTCGGGACGCCCGACGGCAACGGCGCGCGCGGCGGCACGACGATCGGATCGTCGGGAGTCTCTTCGCTGGTGAACGCCTTGCTCACGACGCGATTTTGACGATTGAGGCAGGAGTTGTCAGCTGGTAGCGTTCGCCGACGCTGGCGAGGAGGGTCTGAGTGAATCACTCACAACGGAAGCAACCCATCAGCTGTGACAATCTGAATCATCGACGCGCCAATGCGCCGGTCGCGCATTGTCCGCAGTGCGGCGGGGTGGTGAACCAGAGTCTCAGCGGCGCCGCGCGCTGCGACGACGCCCGCCATCTCGCGGCACGACGTACGTTCGCGGCGTACTGCATTCAATGCGGAACGCAGCTGATCGCCCCGCTGAAGTAGTTCGTCTCCCGCGCGACGTCGAACGCGACCCGCGTCATGCCGCCGTGCTCCGGGCGCTCGCTGCCGTGACACGGCGGCTCTGGCCCGAGGGAAGCCTGGAAGCGCCGGTGCTTCCGCTGACGGCGGAGCTCCGAACCGTGCTCGCCAACCCGGTGCTGCGCGGCACTCTCGTCCGGGGACTCGAAACGGTGGAGGCGACCCTGGCGGCGGAGGCCCGCGGCCTCGCCGCGTCGCCCGCGGCCCCCGAGCCGCGGGTGTCGCGCGTCCTCCTGGCGGCGAACGACGGCGCCGAGCGCCTGTATCGTCAGGTCGAGCGGCTCTCTCGGACCCATGCTCCGCGGGTCCTGGTCTGCCTCCTGGACGTCCCGAGCACCGAGCTCGGGGGGGTGATCTTCGGACCGGGTGCGACCGCCAAAGTCGTGCTCACGGGCCACAAGGATGCCGCGACGCGCGTGCTCCTGGCGCTCGCCCCCGCGGCAACTGCCTAGCCGCGCCGCATCTCAAGTTACGCCCCCCGACGGCCGACATCTTGTCGCGAGCGCGATGACATTCGCGCGGCGCGCACATCACATCGCATGTTTACGATCATTGGACTCGTCGTCGTCATGGGCTGCGTCATCGGCGGCTTCGCCTACATCAACGGCCCGATGCACGTGCTCTTCCAGCCGGGCGAGCTCATCATCATCGGTGGCGCCGGCATCGGTTCGCTCCTGATCTCCGCCCCGGGCAAGTCCCTCAGCGGGGTCATGGGGGGGTTCAAGACCGCGTTCGCGGGCTCGACCCCGACCAAGAACGACTACCTCGACCTCTTGAAGATGCAGTACGAGGTCTACCAGTTCATGCGGAAGAACGGCGCCGTCGCGCTCGACGAGCACGTCCAGGACTTCCACAAGAGCGCCATCTTCTCCAAGTACCCGAGCTTCCTGAAGAACCACCACGCCGAATCGTTCATGCGCGACGCCTTGAAGCAGATCGTGAACGGCACCGCGTCGGCGGAAGAGCTCGACACCCTTCTCGATACCGAGCTCGACACGCACCACGAAGAGCACATGATCCCGGTCGGCCTGATCCAGAAGGTCGGTGACGCGTTTCCCGCGCTCGGCATCGTCGCCGCCGTGCTCGGCATCATCGTGACGATGGGATCGCTCGACGCGGGTCCGGAGGAGATCGGTCACCACATCGGCGCGGCGCTCGTCGGGACGTTCCTCGGGGTGCTCCTGTCCTACGGCGTGTTCGGACCGATCGCGACCAACATCGAAGTGCAGGGCGCCGCTGCGGCCAAGTATCTCCGTTGCATCAAGGACGGGCTGGTCGCGTCGCAGCGCGGCACCTCGCCGATCGTCGCGATCGAGTTCGCGCGCAAGGCGATCTTCGAAAGCGTGCGTCCGACGAGCGACGAGCTCGACGAAGCGGTGCGCGCGCTCAAGAGCGCCTGATGTCGGCCAAGGCCCAGCCTCAAGTCGTCGTCCGCTGGAAGAAGAAGAAAGGACACGGCGGCGGTCATCACGGCGGCGCGTGGAAGGTCGCGTACGCCGACTTCATCACGACCCTGTTCGCGCTCTTCCTCGTGCTGTGGCTGCTGAGTCAGGCCGATCTGAAGCTCCGCCAGGAGATCGCGCGCTATTTCCGAAACGCGGGCGTGCAATCCGGCGGCTCGATGCTCGGCGACAAGTTCCAGCAGGCGCGGACGAACGACGTCCGTCCGCTCGAGGCCTCGCTGACGATCGTCCAAGGTGCCGGAGAAGAGCTCGAGGCGCTGCGCGGGCACGCCAAGGAAATCCAAGAGGCTCTCGAGCGCGGCACCGAGTTCGGTGCGATCAAGGATCACGTGCGCGTCGAGGTGACGGCGGAAGGACTCGAGATCCAGATCGTCGACTCCGGAGCGAGCGGCAAGAAGAACCTCCTGTTCGATCTTTCGAGCGCGGCATTGAAACCCGAGCTCGTGACGTTGTTGAAGGAGCTCGCCGGCCACCTGAAGACGTTGCCGAACCACATCGAGATCGGCGGCCACACGGACGCTCGGCCCTTTCCTGCCAGTGCCGGCCTCAGCAATTGGGATTTGTCGTTCGAGCGCGCCAACAACGCGCGGACGGTGCTCGAGCAGGCCGGCATCCGGTCGAACCAGATCCTCCGCATCAGCGCCTACGGTTCCGAACGGCCGCTGAACGCGGCCGATCCGATGGCGGACGAGAACCGCCGGCTCAGCATTCTCGCGCGCCGCGAGAAAACCGAGAAGAAGGACGAGGCCGGCCCCGCATCGGTCGGCTTCGGTGGGCAGCCCGTGACCCCGCGCATCGTCGAGACGGGCACGCCGCCGGTCTGATCCGTCCCGTCAGGCGAGGTCGAACAGCAGGAGCTCGTTCTCGACGTCGATGCCCGCTGCGACCGACACGTGGTCCTCGTCGCTGAGCGCGGCCCCGTCTCCCGCCATCAGCGGCTCTCCGTTGACGGTGACCGATCCTCGCAGCACCTGCACCCAGGCATGGCGCGCGGGTGCGAGCTCGTGACTGACCCGTTCGGCCGGCGCCAGCACGCTCGCGTAGAGCCTCACGTCCTGCTGGATCGTGACCGCGCCGTCGCGCCCGTCGGGGGCACCGACGAGCCGAAGCCGCCCGCGCTTCTCGGCGGCGGGGAATGCGCGCTGTTCGTACCCCGGCGGGGTGCCCGTCCGCGCCGGTGACAGCCAGATCTGGAGCAGGTGTACGGGCTCCGTCGACGACGCGTTGTGCTCGCTGTGCGTGACCCCGGTGCCCGCGCTCATACGCTGCACGTCGTCGGGACGGATCGTCGAGCCGTTCCCCATGCTGTCCCGGTGGGCGAGGGCGCCGGAGAGCACGTACGTGACGATCTCCATGTCGCGATGCGGGTGCGTGCCGAAGCCGCCGCCGCCGCGGACGACGTCCTCGTTGATGACGCGAAGGGCGCGAAAACCCATGTGCTTCGGGTCGTGGTACTCGCCGAAGGAGAACGTGTGGCGGGTGTCGAGCCAGCCGAAATCGAAGTGGCCACGCTCGCTGGACTTGCGGATGGTGAGCATGCGTCACGGTGCTCCCCGTTTCCGCGCTCGTCAACGTCGGGGTTGGGGCCTATACTCCCCGCCCCGATGCCCGAGTCCCCACGCGAACGAGTGCAGCGCCGACGCGCCGAAGAGCGGTTTCTCTTCACGCCGTCGGGCGGCGGCGACGTGTCCGTCTGCCTCGTCTATCCGAACACCTACGCGGTCGGGATGGCGAATCTCGGGTTCCAGTCCGTGTTCGAGATCCTGTCGACCCACCCGCGCGTGCACTGCGAGCGGGCGTTTCTGCCCGACGCCGACCAGCGCGGCAGCGAGGTCGTGAGCTTCGAGAGCGGCCGCCGGCTTCGCGACTTCGAGATCGTCGCCTTCTCCATCTCCTTCGAGACCGACTACCTGCACGTGGTCGACATCCTGGCCGGCGCGGGCATTCCCGCGCTCCGTGCCGAGCGCGGCGGCGGCCCGCTGCTCCTCTGCGGCGGACCGGCGACCTTCCTCAACCCCGAGCCGATCGCCGACTTCTTCGATCTCTTCCTCATCGGTGAGGGGGAGGACATGATCCCGGAGTTCCTCGCGCGCTACGTCGATGCGCGTGACGCCGGTGGCGGACGCGACGGCGTCCTCGACGCGGTCGCGGACGTCGGCGGCGCGTATCGGCCGGATCGCTACGCGATCACGTACGCCGGCGACGGGACGATCGAGTCGGTCGCGTACTCGGGTCCGGGGTCCGGCGTCGTCACCCGGCGCCTGATCGCCGACCTCGACCGCTTCACGACGGCGTCGAAAGTGCTCGCGCCCGACGCGGTCTTCGGCGACATGTACCTCGTCGAGGCGAGCCGCGGCTGCGAATGGGGCTGCCGGTTCTGCGCCGCCGGGTACATGTATCGCCCGATTCGCCATCGCAGTCCCGAGACGCTGCGCGCCGCCGTCGAGGAAGGGCTCGCCGAGCGCAGCACGATCGGGCTCGTCGGGGCGGAGATGGCGAGCGTGCCGGGCGTCGCCGAGCTCTGCGAGTTCGTCGCCGATCGCGGCGGTCGCGCGTCACCGTCGTCGCTGAAGGCCGACGTGCTCACGCACCGCCTGGCGCGGGCGCTCGGGCGGAGCGCCAACCAGAGCGTGACGGTCGCGCCCGAGGCCGGCTCCGAGCGCATGCGGCGCGTGATCAACAAGAACCTCACCGAGCCCGAGATCCTGCGCGCCGCCGATTGGCTGGTCGGCGCCGGGGTCCGGGCGATGAAGCTCTATTTCATGATCGGGCTTCCGACCGAGACGCATGCGGACGTCGAAGGGATCGTCGAGCTGACCCAACGGATCGGCGAGCGCTTCCAGCGCGAGGGTCGTGTGCAGCAGATCCGCCTGTCGGTGAACCCGTTCGGGCCGAAGCCGTGGACGCCGTTCCAGTGGGAGCCCATGGAGGATCTCCGTTCCCTCAAGACGAAGATCGGCGGGCTGAAGCGGGCGATCGGCCGCCTCCGCGGCGTCGACATCGACGTCGAGTCGCCGCGGGAGGCGTACTACGCGACGGTGCTCTCGCGCGGCGATCGCCGCGTCTCGCGCTTCCTGCTGGCCGTCCACGCCGCGGAGGGCGACTGGTGGAGCGTGCTGCGCGCGTGGGAACGGGAGCCGCCCGCCGACGGGTTCGACCCCCGGATCTTCTCGCACCGACCGTACGCATCCGACGAGATCCTGCCGTGGGACTTCCTCGACCACAGCCTCCACAAGCGTTTCCTCTGGGTCGAGCGCGAGCGGGCGCGAGAGGAGCGGCAGACGATGCCGTGCGACGTCACGACGTGCCGGGTATGCGGCGCATGCTGACGGGAGCGTCTCCGTGCCGATCGTAGGAACCGGCATCGACCTCGCCGAGATCGCCCGGGTCCGCGCGGCGCTCGACGAGCCGAAGACCGGCGCGCGATTCAAAGCGCGGGTCTTCACCACGGGCGAGCAGGCGTACTGCGACGCGCGCGGACCGGGGCAGTACGAGAGCTACGCCGCGCGCTTCGCCGCGAAGGAAGCGACCATGAAGGCGCTCGGGCTCGGCTGGGGGGCGCAGATGGGCTGGCTCGACGTCGAGGTCGTGCGGGAGCCGGACGGGCGCCCGACGATCACGTTGCACGGGAAGGGGGCCGCCGCGGCGGCCGCGGCCGGCGTCGCGCGCGTGCACCTGGCACTCACCCACACGCGGGATCTCGCCGTCGCGCAGGTCGTCCTGGAGCGCGACGCGTGACCGGCGACCGCGGCTGATCGCCGCGGCGCGCGTCAGCGGTCTCCGCGGCTATTCGCCGCGGAAGTCGGGCTTCCGCTTCTCGAGAAACGCGCGCACGCCCTCGGCGTAGTCGGCGCTCGCGAAGCACGCGGCGATCAGCCGCCGCACCTCGTCGAGGTCGCGCGCGGCGGGATCACGCTGGGTCTCCGCGATCGCACGCTTGGCGGCGCGAATCGTGAGCGGGGCGTTCGCCGCGATACCCTCCACGTAGCTCCGCGTGAACGACTCGAGGTCGGCCTTCGCGACCACCTGGTTGACGAGCCCGATGCGGAGGGCCTCCGGCGCGGAGTACTGACGGGCCGTGAAGAAGATCTCGCTCGCGGCCGCCGGCCCGACGAGGCTCACGATGCGCTCGACGCCGTTGTACGCGTAGCCGAGGCCGAGGCGCGCGGGGGGCAGGGCCATGCGGACGTCGTCGGCCGCGACCCGGAGGTCGGCGCACGCCGCGAGCGCCAGCCCGCCGCCGATGCACACGCCCTGGAGCATCGCGACGAGCGGCTTCTCGAAGCCGAGAAGGGCGGCGAACGCCCGGCCGTTCGTCTGCTCGTAGGCGGCCGCCGACGCGGGGTCCTTCCGGTGCGTCGAGAACTCGGAGATGTCGGCGCCCGAGGCGAAGGCGTCCGACCCGGCGCCGCGCATGACGACCACCCGGACGCCCGGGTCGGCGGCGAGATCCGCGACCAGGCCGGGGATCGCCTCCCACATCTCGAACCGGACGGCGTTCAGGCGAGCCGGATTCCGGAGGATCATCCAGGCGACGCCCTTGTCACCGCGCTCGACGTCGATCCCGAACTCGCTGGCCATCTCGCGCTCGCTCACGCGGGCCGTCGTACACGAGCCCTTTGCCTTCCGCCAGGCGGACCGCGCGAGGCTGGCGGCCGGGCGCCGGCCCCGAGTACAATGCGGTCGCGAGTGGAGGGGCGGTGATGGAGCATCGGTTTCAGAGCAGTCGGCTCACGCGCGGCAACGTGGTGTTCCCGACGATCATGGTGGTCACCGATCGGCACGTCCGGCGCATCAAGCCGTCGCTCGTCGGACGGGTCGAGGAGAGCATCAGCCTCCGGCAGGTGTCGTCCGTGACGGTCAACCAGGGGGCGCTCTTCGCCGACGTGACGATCCACTCGTCCGGCGGCACCGACCCGCTGAAGAGCCACGGTCATACCAATGCCGATGCGAAGCGCCTGAAGGACATCATCGAGGAGCTCCAGACGAACATCCTGACCGCCGGCGTCGCGGATCTGAGCGGGCTCCGCTCGTGCCCGCGTTGCGCCGAGACGATCAAGGCCGCGGCGCAGGTGTGTCGGCACTGCGGCACCGACATTCCCATCGTGCTGACGGACGAGGTCGTCGAAGTCGTGCCGACGTCCGAGACGCCGGCCATCGCGGCTCCAGTGCGGAGCGAGATTTCGACAGAGCTCGAGCCTACGCTCGACGACGAGCCGGTCGCGGCGCGCGACACCAAAGACTGGACCTGGAGCTGATCATGAATGACGAGTTCGCCCCCGCCAAAGCCCGCTTCCTCGCGCTCGTGCAGGAGATCGATCCCGACGTGACCGTCGTGATCCCGGAGCGCTCGACGCAGGATGCGTTTCGCATCTCGCTGACGCGCGGACCGAACCGTCGGTTTCTCACGATCTCCGAGGACGACATGCTCGACCTCGTCGAGGACGAGAAGGCCGTGGGGAAAATGCACGCGACCCTGCGTCGGGAGATCGCGCAGCTCTGAGCGAGACGCCTGCGTCTCAGGCGCGGGTGTCGATGCGGCGGCCCGGCGGATCGTCGCCGCGCGCGTCGTCCAGCCGGCGGCGAATCCGCTGCGACCCGTCGGCGTCGTCGTCGACGCTCTTCGTTCGCGGCGGCGGGTTGCTCGCCGACTTCGCGAGCGCGAGCGCCTTCTGCGAGAGCTGCACGACGACCTCGCGCGTGGGGTCTCCCGCCGGCCGCAGTCCAGGCGACCCGTAGGCGGCGCGCTCGGTCGTGCGCGCGATCGCTTCGCGCTCGATCTCCGGCGGCGTGACGCCGCGGCGCAGGTCGTTCGCGAGCGCGGTCGTCGTCCGCGTCGGCCCTGCCGTGCCGGGACGGCCGACTGTCGGGTCGAGGTCCATCGCCATCAGCAGACCAGGGCCACCTCGGGTCGGCTAGGCGGGAACGCGCCCGTGCCGCCGAAAAGACGCTGAGATCGCGCGTTCGCTTGCGTGGACGCTCTGCGAGGTCGTGTGCGGCGCCCGGTCCGTCAGGCCGGCCGCGAGGTCATCGCGATGTCGGCGAGCCGGCGCACCGACTCCCCCATGGCGGCGAAGCGCTCGTCCTTCGTCTGGCCGCGCACGAAGCGGACGTAGATCTGTTGCAGCACGACGGCGAGCTTGAAGAGCGCGAACGTCTCGAAGAACGCGATGGCGGCGACGTCCCCCCCGGTGCGGGCGGCGTACCGCGCGACGACCTCGGCGCGCGTGGGAAAGCCTTCGAGATAGGTCGGCTGCATCGCGATCGCCAGACGCTCCGGCGGGTCGCTCGCCTCGGGCCAGTAGCCGAGGAGCGTGCCGAGGTCGATGCGCGGGTCGCCGAGCGTCGTCATGTCCCAATCGAGGACCGCGACGACGCGGCCGGGGTCGGCGGCGTCGAGTATCATGTTGTCGAGCTTGAAGTCGTTGTGCACGACGGTCGGCTGGCACGGTGGCGGGACGCGCTCCACGAGCCAGGTCGCGAGCGTCTCCATCGCCGGCAGCTCCTCGGTCTTCGCGCGCGCCCAACGGTCGGCCCAGCCACGGATCTGGCGCTCGACGAAGCCGTCGGGCTTGCCGAGCGCCGCCACGGGCGTCCCGGCGACGGGTACGAGATGGAGATCCGCGAGCGCGTCGATCGCCGCCTCGCCGATCCGGCGTCGGACCGCCGGCGTGTCCGTGATCTCGGGTGGGATCGCGCGGCGGACGACGACGCCGTGGCGCCGCTCCATCACGAAGAAGGGCGCGCCGATGACCGAGGGGTCCTCGCACAAGACGAACACGCGGGGCGCGTGCGGATAGTACGGCCCGAGCGCCGCGAGCGCGCGATACTCGCGCACAATGTCGTGCGACTTCGGCGCGATCGGCCCGAGCGGCGGCCGCCGCAGCACGTACTCGCGCTCGCCGCCGTAACGCAGCAGGTAGGTCAGGTTGGCGTGGCCGCCCGGGAACTGGAAGATCTCGAGCGGCTGGTCGCTCTCCGGGAGCTTCCCGCGCAGATAGTCGCCGACGACGTGCGCGTCGAGCTGCTCGTCCGGTCGAACCGGCGTGACGTCCGACGAGTCGACCACGACGTGTTCACGCGCCGTAACGCGCGATCGCGAACTGGACGATCTCGGCGATGAGATCGCAGTGCGACCGGCCCGACTTCTTCGCGGCCTTCGCGAGCTC
>Ga0268299_1001306_pt1 | contig 46989 bp, 27 predicted proteins | sample NOBtaG_FD_193484 | JGI IMG/M metagenome (GOLD analysis project Ga0268299, IMG submission 193484) | Activated sludge microbial communities from bioreactor in Nijmegen, Gelderland, Netherland - NOB reactor | ecosystem: Engineered > Bioreactor > Aerobic > Activated sludge | place: Netherlands... | reverse complement strand
ATACACTCAGTGGAGCCACTACGGCTACGGGCAGCGGCATTGCCGACGGCACGGGCAGCGGCCTGCTATCGTTTAACAAAGGCGTTACCACGGTAGTGCTGAGCGCTACCGACGGCACGAATACCGTCACGACGGTATCGTTTACGGTGACCGTGACGGACAATGAAAAACCGCAGATCACCTGCGCGGGTCCGGTGACCGTCAACACGACCGCCGGACTTTGCACAGGCACGACGACGCTGATTGAGCCGACTGTGACAGACAATTGCCCGACAGGCGGCAACGCCCTTGATTTTGACGGTTTAAAAGATAATGTCATCACCACACTTCCTGCCGATGTGGACGACATCCCCATCAGTACTTGGGAGGCCTGGATTTATCCAACTATCATTGACGGCGGCAGCTATCGAATGATATTTGGTGTGGAGGATACCGGTTGGGACCGATTTGTGGCGATTGTCGCCGGCCAATTCCAGATTGGTACCGGCGGTGGCCCCTGGATTCCGACCACGCCCACCTTGAATACTTGGCAACATATCGCCGTTGTATTCAATGAGGCGGCTAACTCAATCAAGTTTTATAAAAACGGCGTTGAATATACATTTTCGGGTGCCATCAGCCACAATTCCAATGTCAATTTTGGTATCGGCTGCTCCCAACAAAGTGGTCCCACACAATTTTTTGCAGGAAAAATTGATGACGTACGCGTCTGGAATTTTGCTCGGACGCAAGCCCAGATTCAGGCTTCGATGAACAGTGAACTGAGTGGCGGCGAAACGGGCCTCGTCGGTTACTGGCGATTCAATCAGGGTGTCGCAGGCGGAAACAACATAGGCATCACGACAGCCATCGCTACGACCGGGCCGAACGGGGCGCTCAATAATTTTACCCTAAACGGCGCTACATCCAACTGGACGGCAGGCGTATTCGGCGGCTTATCGAACAACGCCCCCGCCACCTACCCAAAAGGCAACACAACCGTTACCTGGACGGCCACTGACGCATCCGGCAACACCCAAACCTGCCAGCAAACGGTAACGGTGACCGACATCGAAGTACCCGTTTTGACGGTGCCTGCGGCAAACATCCCGCTCAACGTCATCGCCAACACCTGCGCCGCCGACTTCACCATCGCCAGCCCGATCAGCGACAACTGCTCGGGTGCAACTTGGACATACGCGTTGAGCGGCGCGACCACTGCTGCCACATCGTCGGCCATCGCCGATGGCTCGAACGCGACCAATGTTTCCTTCAACAAAGGCGTGACAACGGTGACGCTCAACGGCGTGGACGCAGCGACCAACGCAGCGGTACAAAAAACCTTCACGGTGACGGTGACGGACAACCAGATGCCGACCATCACCTGTCCGAGCGGCAGCCCGTTTGCGAAAAACACCGACCCGACGGAGTGCAACTACACGGTGCAGGGCACGGAGTTCAACCCGACGGCTTTCGGCGACAACTGCCCAGGGGCGACGATCACAAACAGTTTCAACAACATGGCCACCCTCGCGAATGCGGATTTGCCGAAAGGCTCCACCACCATCACGTGGACGGTGACCGATGGCATGGCCATGTCCAGCACCACCTGCCAGATCGTGGTGAACGTGACGGACAACCAGATGCCGACCATCACCTGCCCGAGCGGCAGCCCGTTTGCGAAAAACACCGACCCGACGGAGTGCAACTACACGGTGCAGGGCACGGAATTCAACCCGACGGCCTTCGGCGACAACTGTCCGGGTGCGACGATCACAAACAATTTCAACAACAGCGCCACGTTGGCGAACGCCGATCTGCCGAAAGGCTCCACCACGATCACCTGGACGGTGACCGATGGCATGGGTATGTCCAGCACGACCTGCGAGATCGTGGTGAACGTCCAGTTCCCTGAAATCAGCGTACATGGCAATGGTATGGAAATTGCCGACGGCGATGCAATGCCCGACCCGGCCGATCACACGGATTTCGGTTCGACGACAGGCACACCGATCACCCGCACGTTCACGATCAAAAACACCGGCAACGTCAACCTCGACCTCGGCGCGGGAGCCATTACAATCACCGGTCTGGACATGGCGATGTTCACGGTGAGCAACATTACACTGCCCACCAGTATTGCAGGACCGTTGGGCAGCGTCACCTTCGACGTGACCTACACGCCTGTCGGCATTGGTACCCACACGGCAACGGTCAACCTTGCGAGCAACGACTGTGACGAGGCGACCTACGATTTTGCCATCCAGGGAACGCGCAACTGTTCGCCACCGACGTTCACCGCCTGCCCGACCAGCCCGGTTGTTGTAAATACCGATGCCGGTCAGTGTACCGCGGTGGTGAATTACACGGCAACAGCGGACGGCACACCCACGCCTGACCTTACCTACATGCTTTCGGGCGTAACCATGGGAAGTGGTAGCGGTACGGGCAGCGGCGCGACGTTCAACAAAGGCAACACCACGGTAACTGTGACCGCCACGAATCCTTGCGGGATGCCGACCTGTGTGTTTACGGTCACGGTGTCTGACGTGGAAAAACCCACACTCACCTGTCCTTCCTCGAACACACTGACTCCTCTTTCTGGCAACTGCACTTACACGCTCTCCGGCACAGCCTACGACCCCACCGGCCTGAGCGACAACTGCGGTGTGGCGGGCATCAACAACGATTTCAACAATATGGCCTCGCTGGCAGGGGCTGTGTTGCCCACCGGCCCCACCCTGATCGAATGGACCGTCACCGACGTGAACGGCCTGACCCAAACCTGTCAGTTTACCCTCACCGTGACGGCTTGCGTGGAGATTTCCGGCACCATTTTCTGGAAAGGCGACGGTGTGGCGGGGGTGAACAATGCCGTGGTGGCGCTCAGCGGCGAAGCTTCCCACTCGGATGCCACCGATATAAACGGTGACTTTGATCTGATAGCCAACACCGGCGACGACTTTGTGATCACACCCACGAAAAACACGGGCGGCATGCTCAACGGCGTGACCGCCGCCGACGCCACGGTGATCCAGCAGCACCTGACAGGCATCAATTTGATCACCGATTTTTATCGCCTGGTGGCTGCCGACTGCAACCGATCCAACAACATTTCCTCGGTAGATGCAGGCCTGATTCGACAAGCGCTGCTGGGTAGCCCCTCGGCCATGAACATTCTGAATGCTGCGGGCGCCTGGCGCTTTGTGCATACGGATTATGTGCCGGTGTTGGCCGGGCCATACGTACTGGATCACTATTCGCTGTACAACAAGCGCGTGCTGACAGGGGTATCGGGTATGCAACCTGCTCAGGATTTTTACGGGGTTAAGACCGGCGACGTTTTTGAGGAAATGAACCCCGGAGTGGATGTCGCCGACCCGACCCTCAAGCCTGACCCGGATGCGAAACCCGTGGTGTGGCGCGTACGCGACCGCCTGCTGAAAACCGGCCAAGTGATCGAACTCGATTTCTCGGTGGTCAATTTCACCGACATCGCGGCCTTCCAATACGGCATGCGTTTCGACCCGACGGTGCTTCAGTATCAACAGGCAAACGGTACCAATGCCGAACTTGCCCTGGACGAAGCGAGCCACTTCGGTACTTGGCAGATTGCCAAGGGCGAGTTGCGCACCCTGTGGTCGGTAAGCGCGGGCAAAACATTGCCGGGCGTACAACCGATGTACCGGCTGCGGTTCAAGGTGTTGCAGGGTGGCAAAAAACTCAGCGAGGTGCTTGGGCTTGATCCGGCGATACTGGCGGCGCTGGCCTACACGACCGAACTGGCGCAGCGCGAGGTGCAATTGGTGTTCACGGACTACGTGCAGCCCGGCCTGAACCTGCCGGACGTGCTGGCGGGCGACTACTTCGACCTGCTGCAAAACCGGCCCAATCCGTTCAGCGACCGCACCACCATCGGATTCATCCTGCCCGAAGCCACTGCGGCACAACTGCGCGTGCTCGATATTAGCGGCCGCGAACTGTGGCGGGTGGACAAGGCATACTCGGCGGGTTACCACGAGGAAACCGTCCGGCTGGACGAATTGAACACAACCGGTATGTTGTTTTACGAACTGACCACGCCGCAGGGTACGCAGACGCGCAAGATGCTGGCGGTGCGGTTATAAAAAAGCAACTGAGCACGACATTTGATAAATTTCGCCCCCCGACAGACGCGCCGGGGGGCTTTTTTTTCGCCTACCACACCATCGCACAGGGGGCCCTTGTCCCCCTCCATCCTGAGCAAGCGTTTGCCGGCGCGCTCCCGTACCGCTAAACCCTGACCACCCTTCTCCAGTTGAACCACAAGAAATTCGCGGCATTTTTCCAACAACGCTACCTTAGCGTTCTTGTCCGGCCCAGATCCGCTGCGGCAAGATCACTTCATGCCGAGGCTTGTATTGTTTTTACTGATCTGGCTCACTTGTCCGGAATTGATGGCCCAGGGATACCGCGCCTTTGCGCGCCGCTACGGCATTGAAGAAGGTTTGCCGCACCGGCAGGTCAATAATGTGATCCAGGATCGGCGCGGCTTCATCTGGGCCGCGACCAACGGCGGTGTGACGCGTTTCGACGGGCGGCACTTCAAGGTATTCAACCAGGCCAGCGGGCTTCCCGGCGACTTTGTGGAATGGGTGATGGAAGACGCCAACGGCTACATCTGGGCCAGCCGGGCGAACGATAACGGCTGGCTCAGCATCCTGGAACCCCTGAGCGGAAAGGTGGTGCCGCTGGAAGACTATTTCCGGCAGTGGCCGCTTCCGGAGCCGGTTGTGCGCTGGCTCCATGCGCCGGTAACCATGGCCGATGGCTCGCTGCTGATCGGCTTGCACAACCCCGGCGGCCTGCTGCGGTTTCACCCCCGTTCCGGGTGGTCGCGCATCCCCGTACCCGAGGGCACGAGTTTCATGTTACAAAAGATCGGCGCCCAGCAAACCATTTGGGGGTTCTGGATTCCGCCGGACGCCAGCCGGACCGATCTCCTGAAAATGGATACGCTGGGCCGGGTACTCCGCCGCTTCCAACACCAGCCGGGGGGCTGGTCTTTTTGGGATAAAAAGGGAATTGCAGACGGGTCGGACCATTTTTTCGTGACGGAGTACTAGGACTATGAAAAACCAGTGCTCTGGGAAATTGATGAAGCGGGCGAACACCGGAAGACCCACTTATTCGCCGATAACGTTAAGATCAAACAATATTGCCGGCTCGATAAGAGCCGCATCGAAGTCCAGTTTCCATATGTGCTGGACTATGAAGGCCATATCCTGCTCGACATCCGGCAGCAGTACCCGGAAATTGACCCCACACAATTCTGCGACTATTTGCAGGACCGCAACGGCAACCTATGGTTTGCCACTACTTTTGGCCTGATCGTGGTGGAAATCCGCAAAAACCATTTCCGACGCCTGTTGTACGACGAAAACGCGCCCGGCGGAAGGGGCTATGCCTGCCGGGGGCTGCTGGAAAAAAACGGCCGGCTGCTCGTCAACCTCGAAATCCCCGAACAAGGCCGCTATCGGGTCGACCCCCAATCCGGATTCGCCGAACGCCTGCCCGGCAAGAGCGCCATTGGCATCGCCCCCGCCGGCGATGGAAATGTGTGGACCGAGTGCATAATGCGCGATCCGTCCTGGCAAACCCTGTCACTCTTCAAGGCCGGGCCCGACGGCCGGCTCATCCGTCAGCACCTGCTCCAACAAAAAGATTTCGGTTTTATCTTTGCGATTTTGGAAGAAAGCCCGCAGCGGGTACTGCTCGGGCACATCAATGGGCTAACCGTCTACAACCCGCTCGACGGCTCCGCCAAACCTTGGCACGACGCCCGGTTTCCGGAATTCGACAAAGCCAATATCTCCTGGCTGGGGAAAGACCGGAGCGGCCAGGTATGGGTCTGCTCCGAACAGGGTTTGTTCCGGATGCGACCCGGCGGCGGTGTGGCGGCCCGGTACTGGCCGGGCGGCATTGGTGAATATTACCTGCCGTACAACCACATTTATCATTTCTACGAAGATCAGGCCGGCGTTTTCTGGCTGGGCACAAACGGCGGCGGCCTCATTCGCTGGGACCGGAAAGCGCCGGTCGGCCACCAAACCCGGGTCATCTACCGCGAAAACGGCCTGCTCAACGGCGTAGTGTATGCTACTTACGAGGATAAGAATAACCATCTCTGGCTGCCCACCGATTACGGTATTGTGCAATTAGATAAAACAAGCTTCCTGGTACGGCATACCTGGCTCGTGGCCGACGGGCTCACACACCATGAATTTAACCGGACTTCGCACTGCCGGGGCGCCGACGGCACGTTGTACTTCGGCGGGTTGAACGGCGTGACGGCCTTCCATCCCGATAGTTTTTACCAGCCGGGCAACACCGACAGAAACAAACGCACCCTGGCCATTTCTACCTACAGTATGCTGAAAGCCGGCAGCAGCCAACTCGAAAACTGCACGGCAGAAATCTTGCGCAGCAACCAGATCACGATGCATCCCGGCGACCGGTACGTACAACTGGAATTTGCCTTGCTGGAATATTTCTCTCCTGAAAAAGTCACCTACACCTGGAAACTGGAAGGTTTGGGGACCGGCTGGGAAAGCCTGGCGGAACCGGTTTTGCGCATGTCGGGCTTGCCTTTCGGCACGCACCGCCTGCGCATCCGCGCCCAGGCCGCCGACGGCGCCCTGGCCGCCAACGAACTGAACATCGAGCTACGGGTGTTGCCGCCGTTTTACCTGCGCTGGTGGTTTTTGGCAAGCGCCGCTTTGGTGTTGATATTCAGCGCCCTGGGTGCTATTCGCTGGCGTACTCAGGCGCACCGGCAGGAGCAGTTGCGCCTCGAACGGGAAGTCGCCCGCCAAACGGCCACCATTCAATATCAAAACGAGGAGTTAAAAAAACTCGATGCGGCCAAAAGCCGTTTTTTCGCCAACATCAGCCACGAACTGCGCACACCGCTGACGCTGGTGTTGAGCCCGATCGAACAGGTGTTGAAAGACTCCGGTTTGAGTAAAAACAGCCAACGGCTGCTCGGGCTGGCCAGCAACAGTGGGAAACAACTGTTTGCATTGATCAACGATATTTTGTATTTAACCAAACTGAATGTCGCGCAGGAAGCCGTACAGGAACACCCCACCCGGTTATACGATTTTTTGGCCGAAACGATGGAGGCGTTTCAATTGGAAGCCGAGCGTCGGTTGATTGATTTCCAGTTTAATTATACCGCCGACAGCACGACAACCCTTTGGCTCGACCGCTCCAAGGTGCTTAAAATTATCAATAACCTGCTGGCCAACGCCATGAAATTCACCCCTTCGGGAGGCGCCGTCCGGGTGCAGGTGGCCAGGCAGGAAAACGAATGGACGTTCACGGTTTCGGATACCGGGCCGGGCATCCACCCGGAGGATTTACCGTTCGTATTCGATCTGTATTTTCAGTCCAAACGACTGGAAACCAAGGCGGAAGGCGGCATCGGGATCGGCCTGGCGCTGAGCCGCGATCTGGTGCAGCGCCTGGGTGGAACACTTGACGTAAGCAGCGAGGCAGGCGCGGGGGCTTTGTTCCACTTGCAGCTGCCTTGCCGGGAAGCCCGGGACGAAGCCCCAAAACCGTCAACCGGTATACAGAAACAAGCCGCCGCTGGCAACGAACCCCTGCTCCCGCTTCAATTGCCAGCCCAGCCGGCCTACCCGGCCAACGTATTAGTGGTGGAAGACAACCTGGGGCTACAGGATTTTTTGAATTCCGTGCTGTCCGACCAGTATCAATTGCAGATCGTGCCGGACGGTCGCGAAGCGTTGGTTTTTTTGGAACAGTGCACCCGGTTGCCGGATTTGATTTTGTCGGATATCATGATGCCGGGCCTCGACGGGTTTCAGTTGCTGGAAACCTTGCGTGCACGGCAGCAATGGCAGCATATACCGGTCATCTTTCTCACGGCGCGGGCCAACCGCAACGACAGAATTCGGGCGTTCCGGATTGGCGTTGACGATTACCTGACCAAACCCTTCAGTGTGGAAGAACTACAGGTTCGGATCGAAAACGCATTGCGCAACCTGGAAGCCCGGCGGGAATGGGCTGACCTGAACAACGATCCGGACCCCTCCGTGCCGGACGCCCCTGACCTTTGGCTGGCGCAATTGCAGGCACTGATACGGCAGTCCATGACCGACTTCCAATTCGATGTAAGTTACCTCGCGGCGGGCATGCAGGTCAGCCCCAAAACCTTGTACCGGAAAGTACGGGAACTGACGGGGCTATCAACCAACCAATTTATCCAGGAAATACGGCTGTTGGAAGCCCGCGCGTTGCTGGAAGCCAAACAGGTTCGGACGCTGCGCGAACTGGCCGATGCCGTGGGCTTTCGTTCGGGCGATTACCTGTCGCGCCTGTACCGCGAGCGATTCGGCAAGTCACCCGCCGACTATTTTTGATACTCAATCATTTGAATCTTGCCCACTGACCGGATTTTGAGGTCAAATGCCCCAATATTTAGGCTGTCCCCTCTCTTGCTTCTGGTACTCCAAGCGGACATTTGCTTCGCTTGCCGATGATAACGGCCTGGCGATGTATACCCGAATTTCGGTTCATCCGAACGCAAGTACTGCTTGCTCCGGCCTTAACTGTTCGCCTGAAAATCGATGCATCCCCGCGGGTTACCCCATAACCTGTTTTTCAATCCGAACCATCGGGTTGGCCGGTATCGCTGTGTTTCAGTAAACCGCCCCGACATTCAAACAGCATCATTATCTAATCACATAAATAAGTTTCTTCTCATGAAAGGAAATGCACATCTGCAACACATGATTTTGTTCAAAACGGCCGCACTGGCGTTCGGTGATTTCTTTTTTCTTAAACCCGCCTTTAGCAAAAAACTGCTGTTGCTGCTGCCGCTGCTGTTGTGCTTCCGGACGCTGTTGAATGCGCAGTGTACAGGGAGCCAGACAATACATGCCAATAACGTGAGTAACACCCAGTTTGGGCAGTACATCCAGGCAAACTGCACCGGCGTCCTCACCAACTTCACTTACGAGACCCTCGATTTTGCGGGGGCGTCTGCTACCGTAACCGTGCGGAGCGGTATCGGATGTTCTGGTCCTATACTGGGCACCCAAACTATTGCACAGGTTATTGGGGTAAACTCCGTCAACTTTTCACCCGCCATCGCCGTGACGAACGGGCAGAATTACTCCATCATTATCGTAACCTCTTCCGATACACGCATAAAAACGAACCAATCAGGTACCTATTCGACCGGCGGTTTGCTTTGGACGCCTGCTTGTACTGTTTTTGGCGCATCGGGAGATTGGGATATGGTGTTCAGTTATACCATATCCCCGCCTGTTCCCTGCACGACACCTACAGCGTATTCCGTATCCGGGTCCGGAATAATTTGTCCATCTGCCAGTGCCGACATCAGTTTGTCGGGTTCACAATCCGGTCATACTTACCAGTTGCAACGGAATGGAACCAATACCGGATCACCGGTAAATGGCACGGGCAATGCGCTTACTTTCCAAGCCACTCAAACAGGAACTTACACGGTTGTGGCCACGAGTCCGGCGGGAGGCACCTGTACCGCCTTAATGTCTGGATCGGCGGTACTGACCAACGACAACGCGCCGCCCACGATCGCCTGTGCTGATCCGGTAACCGTCAACACGACGGCAGGCCAATGCACCGGCACCACGACGCTTGCTGCTCCGACTACCAGCGATAATTGCCCCACTGGCAATGCGCTGCATTTTGACGGCATTAATGATGTGGTACGGGTAGCCGATAACAACCTGCTCGATCTGAATTTTCCCCTGACGCTTGAGGCCTGGTTTTATCAAACCGGGGTCAGTTTCGCCAATATTATTGTGGACAAACGCACGGCCAATGATAACAATCTTGGCTATGGGATATGGTTGAATAACGCAAAACCGGCTTTTTATCTGGACAACAATGGCAACGCCTCAGGCGGCCATGTGATCCACGTTTCGCCGAATACCCTGAGTACGAACGCCTGGCACCATATGGCGGCGGTTTACGACGGGGCAAGGGTGAAAATTTATGTGGACGGTGTTTTGACCTATGACCAACCCGAAACCAATCCTATCACACCAACCAGCGAACAACTTTCCATCGGCGACCGAAATCAGGGCGGACAAGGGTTCGCCGGCCGTTTGGAAGAGGTGCGGATATGGAACGTAGCCCGAACACTGTCACAAATTCAAACGAACATGAACGTCGAATTGAATGCTCAATCGGGCCTGGTGGCAGTGTACCATTTCAATGAAGGCGTGGCAGGGAATTCTAACGCCGCTGTCACCACCGCGCCCGATGCTTCGGGCAATAATTTGAACGGCACCTTGAACAATTTCCTGCTCTCAGGCCCCACCTCCAACTGGACCACCGGCTATCTAAATTCCACACCAAGATTGACCAACAATGCCCCGGCTACCTATCAGAAAGGCTCGACAGTCGTCACCTGGACTGCCACCGACTTCAGCGGCAATTCGGCTACCTGTCAACAAACGGTGACCGTGACGGACAACCAGGCGCCCACATTGACCAACCCCGGCAACCAGGCGATGAACGTGATCGCTAACACCTGCGCGGCCAACTACACCATCGCCGACCCGGTTTCGGACAATTGCACGGGCTCGACCTGGGGCTACACGCTCACGGGCGCTACAACGGCCACGGTCACGGGCATACCCGACGGCACGAGCAGCGGCGTGCTTTCTTTCAACAATGGCGTAACCACGGTGGTTTTGAGTGCCACCGACGGCACGAACAGCGCTGCTACGGTGTCGTTTACGGTGACGGTGCAGGACGGCACAGACACCGACGGCGACGGCACAGCCGACTGCAACGACGGCTGCCCGAATGACCCGAACAAAATTGCTCCCGGCAATTGTGGTTGTGGCAATTCAGACACCGGTCCACTTACAGTTACCTGCCCGGCTTCTGTTCCGGTCATTTCCACCAATTCAAACTGTCAAGGTACCATTCAGGATTATACAGCGCTGGCAATGGTCTCCGGCACCGGTTGTGCGACCAGTACGGTGGTCCAAACACCGCCACAGGGCACCATCGTCAACCCCGGCACAGTTGTAATAAAACTTACTGTTACGGATTCCAACTCAGGCGAAACAGCCAACTGCGTGTTCAATGTAACCGTATCTGGTGGCTGTGGTAATTGATGAACACGCCAAACAGTTTCTGAAAACATTGAAGCGTGTTTTGATAAATTTCGCCCCTCGGCAAATGCGCCGGGGGGCTTTTTTTTCGCCTGCCGCACCATAGTCACACTCCCCTTGTATGGCACGAAGCTCAGCATGGACACAGGTTGTCATTGCCCCGTTTTTACCCATAGTCCTGTTGCCTTCCAGTTGGTTCCCTGCACTTGGACGGTGTAATATCCGGCGGGTATTTTCCCGTCCCAGCGCCAGGTGTTGCGGCCAGGAGCGGCATTTATTTTTTCGGAAACAACAACCCGGCTTTGCGCACCTACGAGGCGCAACTGAACTGTTTCGGCCTCCTGCTGCTCCCAAACCACCGTCACCGAGTCCGATGAAGGGTTGGGCTGTAAGGTCAACGCCCGGGTGGCTTGTCCGTTAAGCAGCGCTTGGTCTACACCTACCACACCCTGGCCCTCGATGACGGTCACATGTTGGTTGGCGCTTATGTTGCCGAACAATTCTTCCAGGCCCGAGGGCCACAAAACCTGCACCGAAACCAAATCCGCGTCGGCGAGGCCGAAATGAGCGGCGAGTTGGTTTTGGCCACAGTAGCCTGATTGTGCACTGATTTCACGCAGTTGGGTTACCAGTTGTCCGTTGATGGTTGCCGTCACAAGCACTTTGGCGCCGATGGCCGAGCGGTTGCTGATGGTTCCCACCAGGTTGACCTGGAGCCAGTTGTTGCCGTTTTCCGCGCTGTGGTTTTCGTACAGGGAGTTGGGTTGATTGGCGTTGAAACAATTGGCGACGGCGAGATCCAGATCGCCGTCGCTGTCCCAGTCGCCAAAGGCGCAGCCGTATGACCAGCCCACGTCGGTTGCCGGCACTTCCGTCAGGTTTTGCGCAAACGAGCCGTCGCCGTTGTTCAGGTACAGGAAGTTTTTCCACGGGCCGCCCCAGAACGAATTGGTCACAAACAGGTCGAGGTCGGCGTCGTTGTCCACGTCGGCCCATTGGCTGCTGAAGGAATTGCCGCCGCTCGTGACCACCGGCCCCGTGGTGATTTTGGTGAAATTGGCATTGCCGTCGTTGCGGAAAAGCCCGTTGTTGCCTTGGTCATTGGCCAAAAAAACATCCAGGTCGCCGTCGTTGTCGTAATCGCCCCAACTGCTGCTCATCGTTTTTCCGCCGGACGCAACAAGGTCTCCGGTGGTCAGTTTTGTGAATACGCCACCTCCGTCGTTGCGGTACAGGTTTTCGTGTTGATTGTTCTCATTGGTGACGAACAGATCGAGTTTGCCGTCGTTGTTGACGTCTGTCCAATTTACCGACCGCGACGTGAACGCATCGGTGACGGGGGCGCCCGTGGTTACTTTTTGAAAGGTGCCGTCGTGCAGGTTCCGATACAGGAAGTTGCGGAAATTGCCGTCGCTGTTCGTCACGTAGAGGTCAAGCCAGCCATCATTGTCGTAGTCCCCCCAGGCTGCCGTTTCGGAGTAGCCGCCGTCGGTGGCGAGGTTTCCCGTGATGATTTGCTCGAAGGTGCCGTTGCCGTTGTTTTTGTAGAATAAATTGTTGACGCCGTACCAGTTGGCGACAAAACAGTCGGCATCGCCGTCGTTGTCGAAATCGGCCCAGGTAGCCCCGTCGGAAGGCGTTCCATCCTGCACGATCGGGTCGTTCGTCACGGCCGTGAAACTGCCGGCGCCGTCGTTCAGGTACAGGAAATTGTTGGCGCCGCCTTGCGGGCCATTGCTGATAAACAGGTCCAGGTCATTGTCGTTGTCCACGTCAATCCAGTTTACCGAGCGCGAATCGCTGGGCGTGGTGGTGGCAGGGGAGTTGACCACTTTGGAAAAAATCGGAGCGCCCGAGAAACCCCCGGGGCCGACGAGCACGGTGTCGCCGGTTTGTGCGGATAGCGAAAGGCTTGTCAGGTAAAAAGGCAGGGCGAAGCCTGCCGCGATCAGAAGGCGGATTGTTTTCATAGCCAAATTGTACCGTTGTTTTTGTGTAAAAAAGTGTTTGAACCCAAAAGTGCCCGGTTTCCGGTGTGGCGATTCCGGAAAATCAACGAACGACCGACTCCGACCCACGGAATACCGCCAACAGCGTTGTTTTTCTGTTGACCTTTGCCGCCATGATACGCCGTGTGGTCTACCACCTCGCTTTTTGGGCAGCATTTGGCTTCATCTATGCCTACACCTACAGCCGGTACGACGGGAATTTGACCAAATACCTGCTCACGGAGAGCATCCAGATGCCTGCCCGGATGCTGGCGACGTACGTGTCGTTTTGGTTTTTTGCGCGCTTTTCCAGTGAAAAAACCTGGCTGGCGTTCGGTGGCGCTGCAGCAGCCAATATTCTGGGAGGTCTGTTGAACAGGCTTTTGAAACTGACCTGGCTGGTGCCGACGTATTTTCCCGATTCGACGATTGACTTCTGGAGCATCCGGCTGATGTACGACGTATTCGACTGTGTGCTGGTGTCCTGCACGGCACTTACGGCGTGGATGTACTTTCGGCAGCAGGCCATGCAACGCCGCGAAGCCCAACTCCGCGCCGAAAAATCGGAAGCCGAATTGCGGGCGTTGAAGGGCCAGCTCCAACCGCATTTTTTGTTCAACACCATCAACAACCTGTACGCCCTGGCCCGGGCCAAATCGGCTAAAACGGCCCCTGTGGCGTTGAAACTCGCGCAACTCCTGCGGTATGTTTTGTACGAATCGCAAAAACAGCTGGTGCCGATTCAGCAGGAGATACAACTCCTGGAGGACTATGTGGCGTTGGAAAAACTGCGCTTCGACGACGGGCGGCTGACCGTGAACATGAACGTGGAACTGGAGAACCCCCGTCAGGAAATCCCGCCCCTGCTGCTGTTGCCGTTGGTGGAAAATGCATTCAAACACGGCGCGAGCGAGCAGCGCGACGAAGCCCGCATTTCGATCACTATTGTGTTGAAAAATACGCTGCTGGACATAGAAATTGAAAACTCGAAACCCGAAAAAAAATCGGAAACGCCCGCCGGCATTGGCCTGCAAAACCTGCGCCGCCAACTGGAGTTGCTGTACCCCGAAAAGCACGAATTGCAGCTTCGCCCGGATGAACGGACATTTGTGGTGCGGCTGCGGATCGAGTGTGGATAAGTTCAATAGAAATACTGCCGCATGCGGCAACAACCGTAAATCGTATGCTTTCCTGCCTCATCGTGGAAGACGAGCCGCTTGCCGCCGGTATCCTCGAAGATTATGTGCGGCAGCTGCCGTGGCTGCATTTTGTGGGCCGGTGCCCGGATGCGCTCGCGGCTGCCGAAGCCCTGCTGCAGCAACCGGTGGACGTACTTTTTCTTGATATTCACCTGCCGGGGCTGAAGGGACTCGATTTCCTGCGCACCCTTGCCCACCCGCCACAAGTCATCCTGACCACGGCGTACCACCAGTACGCCGTCGAAAGTTATGAAATCGGCGTTGTGGACTATTTGCTCAAGCCCATTGATTTTGAGCGTTTTTTGATGGCGGTCAAAAAACTGAAACGCAGGTCTCCCGCCGAAACACCGGCGAAGCCGGAAGCGCGAGCATTTCAGTTTTTCAATGTCAACAAAAAAATGGTGCGCGTGTGGCTCGATGACATTCTGTACGCGGAAAGCCTTCGGGAATACGTGCGGCTTTGGCTTCCGGGCGACAAAGCGCTGGTGACGAAAATGCCGCTGGGCGATCTGGAAAAGGCTTTCGAAGGCATGGGGTTTGTGCGGGCCCACCGGTCGTTTCTGGTCGCACTGCGGCATGTGGAGGCGTATTCGGCCACCGATTTGACGGTAGGCGGAAAAGACATTCCGGTTGGGCGGCAATACCGCGATGTGGTGCAGGCCGCGATTCATTCCCTGGCCCGTTGAACATTCAACGGTAATTACCGCACCACCGTCACACTCCCGTCGTATTGCAGGACTTCCTGATCCACGAACTCCACCATCGCGTAAAACGTGAACACACCGCTCACTTTTTCGCCTTTGTACTTGCCGTCCCAGCCAACGTTCGGTTCGTTGAGGGGAATGTCCTGGGTTTCATACACGAGGCTGCCCCAGCGGTCGTAAATGCGCAAGAGCTGGATGTTTGCGGCAGCGGGGCCGCCGAACAGGGTGAAGTGGTCGTTGGGATACGGCTTGTCCGGCGCAAAGACGTTGGGCACATAGATGGGGCGGTTGCGGTTGACGAGGATGCGCACCGTGTCTGTGGCCACGCAACCGTCCTCGTCGGTGATGGTGATGGTGAAAATGCCGTCCGTGATGGCCGTGATGACCGGCTCGGGGCAGTCCGAGCAGCTCAGGCCCAAGGCAGGCGACCAGGTGTATGTCACTGGCCGGCCGGCGGGCAATGTCAGCGTTTGCACCTGTACGGTATAGCCGAGGTCGAGGGTGGTTTGGGCGGGTTCGGCATCCACGACCAATTGCGGTGGCTGGGTGAGGGTGGCAAACACCGAGTCCACGCAGCCCGCCGAGTCGCGGACTTTTACCCAGTAGTTGCCGGCGGGCAGGTTGCTCAAGGTGGGCGAAGGCCCGAATGCTACACCGTCGGCGCTAAAACTGAACGGCGGTCGGCCACCGACGCCTTCCACTTCGATGGCGCCTTCCGGCACGCCGCTGCACAGCAAATCCACGACGCGCAGCAGGTTCACCCCCACGTCGCCGGGTTCGATGATGAACACCCCGCCGGTGATGGTGCAGCCGTTGCCGTCGGTCACGGTCACGTCGAACTGGCCGGGGCCGAGGCCGGTCGCGTCCTCTTCGGTCTGGTTGTCGCTCCAGAGGTAGCCGTAGTTGCCCACGCCGCCGCCGGGTATGGCGATGCCAACACCATCGGCTGCGCCGAAACAGGAGACGTGCACGGTATCCATTTGCAGGGTCAGCGGCGGGTTGTCGGTGACGGTGAACGAGTAGGTGCCCTTGCAGAGTTCGGCATCCAGGCCGAGAACAGTATAGGTTCCGGCGGCAAAACCGCCCTGCGTATTGTTCGGAATGAACCCGCTGCCCCAGTCGAACAGGTACGGCCCGGTGCCGTTGGTGACGTTCAGGGTGACAAATCCGTTGGTATCGCCGGTACACAGGGGCGGGGTCACGTCGGGGGCCACAGTCAGTTCGAGTTCGCGCACCTCGATGTCGAGGTTGGTTTCGCAGTTGTTGGAGTCGCGGATGATAAGGCTATAGGTTCCGACGGTCAGGTTGGACAAAGTGTTGTTGGGCGTGAACGGCCCGCCTTCCCAGCTGTACAGGTAGGGCGGCGTGCCCATTTTGATGTTTGTGATGGCGATTTCGCCGTTGTCGCCGCCGTTGCATTCGGGCGCGGCGATGACGGTGTCCACCTCCACATCGGGATAGACCAGTACGCTTTGGATAGAGGTGACCTTGCAGCCGAGATCGGTTTCCAACTGGAGCACCACGGGGTGCGGGCCGGGCGAGTTGAATATCACGGTGTGCGGCCCTGTTCCGGTGGCGGTGCCGGGTATGGAGCCCGCGCCGAAACTCCAATTCCGAACGGTAATGTTGCCCAGGGCAAAAGTGGACGCATCCTCCACTTCGACGGGCGTGCCAAGGCAAATGGCGGAAGGGACTGTGGTGAATTTTGCTTCCGGCCCCAGAAATGTGCCGGTGCCGCCGAACTGCACGGAAAAACCGTTTCCGCTGGTGGTAAAATTGTTGACGCACAAGGCATAAGCCTCTCCGGCCACCATGTCGAACGGCGCCAGCCAGGCGTTATCGCCCGCGTCGGTGCAACCGGCGTCTTCGCTGGTGTCCGTATCGCCTGCCCGAAGACCAGTCGGGCCCATGCAGGGGCTGAGGTAGTTGAATTCACCGGAAGCCATGCAGCGCACGAGCTGCTTTCCTTGGCAATTGTTGACGCCGTTGGGCAGGCGGTAGAGTGCAAAGTCGAGATCGTCCACGATGCTCAACGGGGTGAGGGTGAACGTGAGGCTGCCCGACTGGTCGCATATCCAGGTGAACCAGGTGGAATTGCTCTCGTAGTTTCCCGGAGCGCCGTTTGAAAAACAGGTGGCATCGTTCAATTCTGAAATATCGCTCCCGGCGCCGGTCACGCTCTGCACCACGAAGGGCGACTTGTCGCACAACACGGAGGCCAAGGGGCAATCGGATTTCGGGTCGGCCGGCGGGTTGTAGTTGTTCAGACAGAGTTGAAACGTGCCCGTGACATTGTTGAATCCCTGCACGCGGATCAGGTAGGTGGAGCCTACCAGCAGGCCGCTTTCCTTGGCCTCGGCAATATGGGTGTTGTTGGTGGAACTGACGCATTGCACTTCGTTCAGTACCCCGCCGCAGGTGCCGTAATAAATGGCGATCTGGGGGTTTAGCAGGGTGCCTCCCGGCGCCTGGGCCGTGGCGCCGCGCACAACCACCGTCACGTCGGTGGACTGCGGCACGAAGGAGAACCACACGTCGTTGCTCGCCTGTCCGAAACAGTTGGCGGCGCCGTACCCCGAGAGGGTGGCGTTCACGTTCGTGAATGCAGCGGCCGGGCTGCAGTAGTTGACGACGTTGGTAATCGGAATCGGGTTGGTGCAATTGTCGTTGATGGGTTGCGCCAAGGCCGCGGTTGTACTGCCAAGGAGCGGGAGCAGGATGCTCAGTATTGATTTTCTCATGCCGTCGTGTTTGATTTGGGTTATTAGTCGGTTCTGGATGCAAATCGCATGCTTGGGGAAAGACGCGAGTACACCGTTTTTTGTTGGCCCGACAAGCGGTAAATTTTCCAAAAAATGTCAGAAACCGCAAAACCGGCTAATTCGGGCATTTGTCAAAAAGTGACGGGATGACAAATGCGGCGTACTCAGAATTTGCGAACGACGTGTTCGGGGGTAAGAGTCGTCTGACCAATTGCCTTGGCAAAAACTTGTGCAAAATCGAAAGTCAACTTTCAATTTTGCACCAATTTTAACAACCTGATTGCCCGGCAGGCCGGCACCAACTGGGTCGTGTATGCTGGCGATGAACCGCAGCAAAGAACCGTGGCGACGATAGCAGGCTGGCAGATGCTGCCGGAATTATAGCCCCCAACCCAACTTTTCCCCCTACTTTTGCGCTCCAACCTGCAACCAACCGTCGAACATGAACCAAGAACAAGAACATAAGGAGCGTTTGCCCGACCAAAAAAATACCACACCAGCCGAACCTGATCCCAATGCGGAGGTGGCCGAGTTGGAACCGGAATTGGACGGCGACGGCACGGAAGAAGGCAAAGAGGCCAACGACGACTGGTACGAGCAGCAGGAGATCGTGGCCGACCCCAAGCAGTCGCTCGTCCGCTTGGACAAGTTCCTGATGGATCGCCTCGGCAACTGCTCGCGCAGCAAGGTGCAGGACGCCATCCGCGCCGGATCGGTCAAAGTGGACAACGAGGAGGTAAGGCCCAACTACAAGGTCAAGCCCGGCAACCACATCAGCATCGTGCTGCCCCGCAACATTGACGACGTGCAAGGGGTGGACGCGCAGGATATCCCGCTCCAGATCGTGTACGAAGACGCCGATGTGATGGTGGTCAACAAACCCTACAACATGGCCGTACACCCCGGCGTGGGCATCCCGAACGGCACCCTCGTGAACGCCGTGGCCTGGCACCTGCGCGAACAGGCCGACGAACTGCCCATAAAGGCCGGCAACGAGGCCGACCGCGCGGGCATCGTGCACCGGATTGACAAGGACACGACGGGCCTCATGGTGGTGGCCAAAAACGAGTTCTCGATGGTACACCTGGCCAACCAGTTCTACCAGCACACCATCGAGCGCAAATACTGGGCCTTGGTGTGGGGGGATTTGCCCAAAGACTCGGGCACCGTGATCGGCAACATCGGCCGGAACCCCAACGACCGCAAGGTGTTCATGGTGTTCCCAGAGGCCGACAACGGCAAGTTCGCCGTCACGCACTGGCGCGTGCTGGAGCGGTTTTACTACGTCACCCTCATCGAGTGCCAATTGGAAACGGGGCGCACGCACCAGATCCGCGTACACATGAAATACATCGGCCACACCCTGTTCGGCGACCCCCGCTACGGCGGCAACCAGATTCTGAAAGGCACCCTGTACTCCAAGTACCGGCAGTTTGTGGAAGGCCTGATCGCCATGCTGCCGAGGCAGGCCCTGCACGCCAAAGTGCTCGGGTTTACGCACCCGCGCACCGGGCAGCACGTCCGATTCGAGTCCGAACTGCCCAAAGACATGCAAGCGGTGATAGACAAATGGCGCGTGTACGTCCATGCACGCAAGGAAAAAATGTGAACACCATGCGACAAGCACATCCCGTCATAAAAAACCCCGTACTGGAGGAACTGCTCCGCCCGCGGCAGATCGTGTTCATCGTGAACCCCAAGGCGGGCACCAACATCCAGCGCCACATCCGGCAAAGCGTGGACCAACACCTGGACCATCGGATGTTCACCTACGGGATATGGCACACCGAACACGTCGGCCACGCCGCCGAACTGGCCCGCAAAGCCCGCGAAGAGGGCTACGACATCGTAGTAGCGGTGGGCGGCGACGGCTCCATCAACGAAGTGGCCTCTGTGCTGATGCACACCGACACCGTACTCGGAATCATCCCGGCCGGCTCCGGCAACGGGCTGGCCACGCACCTCGGCTACGGGCGCGACATGGACAAGGCCGTGCGCAAACTCAACACCGCCAGCGTACAAACCATAGACTGCGGTACACTCAACGGACGCCCCTTCATCAACCTTGCGGGCATCGGTTTCGACGGGTTCGTGGCCAAACAAATGAAAGGCAGCAACTGGCGCGGCTTTTTGCCGTACTTCCTGCAATCCGTCAAGGCGGGCCTCACCTTCACCCCGCACACCTGCACCATCCAGACCGAAGACCGAACCGTCACGGAAAAGTGCTTCGTCGTCACGGTGGCCAACGGCCCCATGTACGGCTACAACTTCCAGATCGCCCCCGATGCCCTGCTCGACGACGGACTTTTCTCGGTGGTCATCTTCCGCGACGTGCCCCGCTGGCAATACTTCGCCGCCCTGCCATCCAGCCTGAGCGGCAAACTGTACGACGAGGGCTTTGTAGAGCATTTCACCGCCCGTAGGGTAAAAATTTCCTGCGAGGGCCGCCCTTTCGTACATGTGGACGGCGAAAGCATCGAAACCTCTGGCGACCTCGAATTCGAAATCATTCCCAAAGCGCTGCGCGTGCTGGTGCCGAGTTGAAAACGTGTTTGAGTGTTTTGGGGAACCAGATTTTTTACCTATTAATTTGCTCCGAATACTTATGTCCAAGAAAAAACATTCCGGCGGCTTCATTTTTTCCACCAACCCCGATTTCGCGCAAGAGCCGGAAGCGGAGTCCGAGGCCAACGTGGCCAACGCCAAACAGGTGCTGCGCGTATGGCTCGAACGCGGCAAAGGCAACAAGGAATCCACGGTGGTGAAAGGCTACTCCGGCTCCGACGACGACTTGGCCGAACTGGCACGCTTGATAAAAAACAAATGCGCCGCGGGCGGCAACGCCAAGGACGGCATCATCATCGTGCAGGGCAACCACCGCGACAAAGTGGTGGACATGCTCATCGGACTTGGGTATACGAACACGAAAAAAGCCGGAGGGTAGCGGTGGTGGGATTGGACACAGATCGGACACGGATTTTTGTATAGATTTGCAAAAAAATTGCTCACGAAATAACAAGTTACGCGATGACGAGCATCATAGAGGCAGTCCCGAAGCAAGCGCCGGTGCGCAAAAAAGTGCCTGATCACCTCGTGCGAGAAGTGGTGGAGGGCGTTAATTTTTATTATGCGGGCTATCGCTCGGTGCTGAACAAAACCAAAACCTTTGAAGAAATCATGGCGGACAGTCTCTTTCAAAGTGCCCTAAAAAACGAAGTCGGCGATTATTTGAAAGCCCGTCTGGATAAGAAAAAGTATCGGGTTTTGGTCGGCGAAACAGGACTCCACATCAGTCACCGCAACAACCTTGGCCTCGACATCGCTGTGTACGACAAGACTGTGCTGACTCGCGACAAAATTACCGACACCTACTCCAACGTTCCCGCAGAACTGGTAGTCGAAATTGACCTCGACGTGGAAATGGATGACAAAAATAAGGACCTGTTCAGCGAGTATGTGGTGCCCAAAACACAACGCCTGCTCGACTTTGGCACCCAAAAAGTGATCTGGTATTTTTCCCGTACCCGCAAGGTCATGATAGCAACACCGGGGGAGAAGTGGACGATGCAGGACTGGTCTGCTCCGGTCGAAATCATGCCAGGTATCGCTCTGGACATCATATCGTTGATGCACGAGGCGGATATTTCGCCGGATGGAACAAAATAGTCGAACGCACAATGATTTTCCAAATAGTACGTCTGCTTGGCATTGCCGGATTTCTTGCCCTAACGGCTTGCAACCCGGCAAAAAAAACGTCCACGGGCACCACGCCGCCCAGGCCTGGCGCCACCAAACCGACAGACCGGCCCGGACGTGCCGAACCGATGGACACCGTCCGCTGGACGCCTTCTCCCGCCGCCAAACCGCCCATCAAGGACAGCCCCGGCGCCCCGACCACCGCGCCGGGCTCGGGACCGACCTACCGACTTGCCCTCCTGCTGCCGTTCCTGACCGGCCAGGCCGACCTTGGCGGCACATCGGTACCGGAGAAAAGCGCCCTGGCGCTCCAGTTTTACGGGGGCGCCACCCTTGCCCTGCAACGGCTTTCCGAGGAGGGCATGAACCTGTCGGTGGAGGTTTTCGACACCCAGGTCAACGACGAAGACTTCCAGCGCCTGCTCTCCAACCCCCGCCTGACCAAAGCGCAGGTGTTGATCGGGCCGGTGCGCCCCAGTCACGTCAGCATCATGGCCGAACGCATCAAGCAGACCCGCCAAATCCTGATCTCGCCCGAAAGTCCTTCCATGGACCTCACCAGCCGGAACCCCGATTTTATCCAGATCAACCCTTCGCTCCGGGCACATTGCGCGGCCATCACCCGGCACATCCTGCAACGACACCGCGCAGATGCCGTCGTGCTCGTGAGCAAGCAAAAAGAAGCCGATCGCCTGCCTTTTTTCCAGCAGGCCAACGCCCCCGGCAACAAACCCTTTGCCGAACTCGTGCTTCCCGATGCAGCCACCAATTTTGACCACACGGACTTCAGCCCCTATTTCAAACCGGGCCGCAGCACGGTATTCGTGCTGCCCACCTGGGCGAGCCAGGACTTCGTGATGGCTTTCCTGCGAAAACTGTACACGGCAAAAGGCAGCAACGCGGTGGACGTGTACGGGATGCCCCAGTGGAAAAACTTTGAGAGCATCGAGCCGGTGTATTTTTCGTCGCTGAACGTACACATCACCGCCGCGTCCTTCGTCAACCGCGATACCGAGGAAGCCCGCGCATTCCGACAGGCGTTTTATACCGCCTACGGAGCCGTGCCCGACGACAACGCCTACAACGGCTACGATATCACGATGCTCACCGGAAACCTGCTTCGGCACTACGGACTGAGTTTCCCGCAGCGCCTGCCCACCGAACGCCCCATGGAGGGCTTGCGCGGGAAGTACCAGTTCGGCAAAACGTACTCCGGCACCGGCACCGCCCCCGCAAACGACCAACTGGAGGCCTTCGACTATTTGGAAAACATGTTCGTACACATTCTTAAATTTCAAAACTACCGGTTCGCACCCGAATGACGATATCCGCCATAGTTGCCGTTGCCAAAAACGGGGTCATCGGAATGGGCAATGAAATTCCGTGGTACCTGCCCGCCGACCTGGCCTATTTCAAGCGCACCACGCTGGGGCATCACATCATCATGGGGCGCAACAGTTTTCGCAGCATCGGGAGGCCGCTGCCCAAGCGCACCAACGTGGTCGTCACCCGCGATCTCTTTTTTGCGGCAGAAGGGGTGCTCGCAGCACACTCGGTGCAGGAAGCGCTCGACATGGCGTACGAACATGGCGAAACAGAGGCGTTCATCATCGGAGGCGGCTTGATCTACCGCGACAGCATGCCCCTTTGGGACAAACTGTACCTCACCGAGGTGGACATCGAACCGGAGGGCGACGTGTTTTTCCCGGAAATAGACCCGGCAGAATGGCGGGAAACCTGGCGCGAGGCGCACACGCCGGACTCCAAAAACGAGTACGCGTACACTTTTCGGATTTTGGAGCGGGTGTAGCGGCTCAATGCGGACTCCCAAACGGCACCGCAATCCCCAGCCACGGTACCCCAACAAACCGCCCGCCCGTATCGGTCGGGAAGAACAGCCCCGCGTCCACCGATATTTTTTTTCCGATAAACCGCCCGCCGAAGGAGAGCAGCACCGCGTTACGGTCGCCGGTATCGAAAATGTAGTTTTCGGTCATCAGGGCGAATTTTTTGCCCGTGCGGTATATGCCGCTCACGGAAACCAGCGGCGTATTGGCCCAGTCGCTGCCCGCGTAACCGTAGCCGAGTCCGAAATTGATGTTGCGGTCGCGCGAGCCGAGTGTCATCTGGCCGTACACCTGGCCGAACGAGCCGCTGTTTTCGCCCAGAACGGTGGCAAACAAGCCGCCGATGCCAAGGTTGACCTGGTCCTGTTTGATCGGAATAGACAGCTTGGGCGTTAGCCAGATCGGCGATGAGGTTCCGGCAAACAGGAAAAGCGGCACAATGCCCACGCCGATCGAAAAATTATCGCTCACGCCGTAGTTCACTTGGTTGAAAAACACCCAGGTATTTTGGTACACGCCTTCCCCCTGCCGCAGGCCGTAGCCGTTCGACCCGAAAAAATACTGCGTGGACTGCGGGCTTTCCGGCCAGTACTGTCCTTCGACGAGCTGGTTTTTCCCGGCAGGGCGTATGCTCTGCACGTTTTGTCGTTGAATGCGCAACTCGCCGAAGTTGTCGGTTCTGACAACGATGTGCCCGGCATCCAACCGCACGATGTACCCGACAAACTCGTTGCCGTCCTTTGTCTCCACGATACTGAGTTGCGTGGTATCGGCAGGTATTTGAACATCCTGGGCTTGCGCCGGAGCGGCAAGCCCGAAGGCCAGCAGTAGTGTTGCGATCAATGGAAAGTGGCTGCGCATAGTTTCAAGAATTTGAAGGTGCATATTGGTTAACTTGCCCAAGTTGTTAGTAGACGAACTGCTCAAGGGCGCGAGCAAAGATAGAAGAGCCGATTTTGAGGCGAAAACCTATTTGGGTTGTCGCATGGATTTTCTGCCCAAAAGAGCGGTCAGTTCACGACCAGAGGCATTTGGCGAAGCGTATCAATTTCAGTCCAACTATAAGTCCTATGACCTTTTCCGCGATTTCTGTGTTTATTCGCCCAATGAAAATAGGCATCGTTTGTTACCCGACATACGGCGGCTCCGGGGTGGTGGCCACCGAACTCGGCCTCGGCCTGGCCCGCAAGGGCCACCAGATACATTTTATCACCTATCGCCGCCCCGTTCGCCTGGCGCATTTTCACGAAAACGTGTTCTACCACGAGGTGGACAACGAGGACTACCCGCTGTTCGAGTACCCGCCCTACGACACCGCGCTGGCATCCACCATCGTGGACGTGGTGCAGTACCAAAACCTCGACCTGCTGCACGTCCACTACGCCATCCCCCACGCTGCCGTGGCCTACATGGCCAAAAAAATCCTGCTCTCGCAAGGCCGCTATGTGCCCGTGGTGACTACCCTGCACGGTACCGACATTACCCTCGTAGGCACCAATCGCACCTTCGCACCCGTCGTGGAATTCAGCATCAACAAAAGTGACGGTGTGACGACCGTTTCGCAAAGCCTGAAAGACGACACCCTCCGGCTGTTCCACATCGAACGCGATATCCGGGTGATTTACAACTTCATTGACTTCGAGCGCTTTCGGAAGGTGGACAAGGATCATTTCAAAAAAATAATCGCTCCCGACGGCGAACGTATCATTGCGCACACCTCCAATTTCCGGAAAGTGAAACGGGTGGAAGACGTGGTGCATATTTTCAAACGCATCCACGACCACGTGCCATCCAAACTGCTCATGATCGGCGACGGTCCCGAGCGCCAAAACTCGGAGCGCCTCTGCCGCGAGTTGGGAATCTGCGACGACGTGCGTTTCCTCGGCAAGCAGGCTGCCATCGAAGAGCTCCTGGCCATCTGCGACCTGTTCGTGATCCCGTCCGAAAGCGAGAGTTTCGGCCTTGCCGCGTTGGAGGCCATGGCCTGTGAAGTACCGGTCATTTCGTCCAACAGCGGCGGCTTGCCGGAGGTGAACATCCACGGGGTGACCGGCTTTCTAAGCGATCCGGGCAACATCGAGGAAATGGGCCGCTACGCCACGGAACTGCTGCAAAACGAACCCATGCTCCAGCAGTTTCGCCAAAATGCCCTGGCCCAGGCCAAACGTTTCGACCTGAACAACATCCTGCCCGATTACGAAGCGTACTACGCCGAAGTGCTGGAGCGGAGCTCGGTGAAAGTGGAATGATTGATTCGATTGATTTGATTGGTTCGATTGATTCGATTGGTTCGATTTCAGCCCACGGAATTTATTCGTGGGACAAAATGAAGTGAAAAAACATGTTCATAAAAATAGGCTCCCCAAGCTCCTCGCAGGCCTCTTGGCGAGATAAGTTCGCCCAACTCGAACTTCGCCGAATTGGCGTGGAAAGCACGCTTGTCCAGGTGGAAAACCCCGCTGAGGCCATTCTGCGGGGCGATGCAGACGTGGCGGTGCAGCCGCTTTCCGAACTGCCGCTGACCCGTCCCGAGGGAGTGGTCGTGACGGCCGTTTCCAGTCGCGAGTACCCTGGTGACGTGCTTGTCATGCGCCCGGAAGCGCTGGACAACAGGCTGGATTTCGGGCTTGCCCACAGCGCTGCGGTCCTGACCACCACTCCTTGGCAAGCGGCGCAACTGCGCGATTTTCGACCTGATCTCGGAATCGCCGTTTCTGGAGGGACGACATTTTTGGACGATTTACACAAGGCAAAATGCGTCGCCGTTGTACTTCCGGCGGCGGTTTTGGAGGGCATGGGCGTTTCCGGCCTGGAGGTGGTACCACTTAATCCGCGCGAGTTCGTGCCGGCGCCGGGTCAGGGCGTGGTTGCATGGCTGGCCCACCACGACGACCTGCCTGTTCGGCGTTTGCTGAAGCAGGTACACCATCCGGACGTATCCTCCTGTACCAATGTGGAGCGACGGGTGCTCCAACTGCTCGGCGGAGATGCGGAATCGCTGCTTGGCGCGTTCGTGGAGCGCGACGCGGCAGGAAATTTTCACGCGTTCGTTGCGTATGCATATCCGGGCGGCATCCGCCGGACGCGGTTGTCGCAAAGCACGAATTTTGAACTGGCCGAGCGGGTAGTGGAGCGGCTGCTCTGAATCATTCCACTTTGGAAAACTGCATGGGCGACTGCGGGCGCAGGAACAGGATGCCCGTGGTGGCGATGGTGTCGCCTTCCACAAGGCCTTCGGTGATTTCGACCATGCCCGCCTGACGAACCCCGGTCTTGACGGCCGTGGGCACGGCCAGGCCATTTCGGCTGACGAACACTTTTTTGTCGCGGGCCTGCGGCACGATGGACTGCGTGGGGATGAGCAAGGCTTTCGTTTGTCTGCCGAGGTCGAGGCTGACCTCGGCAAAGCCGCCGGGCAGAAGGTTGCCGCCGGCTTTGTGCTGCACCAGGGCGCGTACGAGCAGGTTGCGGGTGTCGGCGGCAATGCGTTGCTCCGTTGCCTGCAAGGTGGCCGAATAGGTGCGGGCATCCCCTTCCACGGTAAACGAAACGGTTTGACCGGGCCGGACGAGATGACTGTATTTTTCGGGCACCGAAAAGTCCAACTTGAGCGTGCCCGACGACCGGATGGTGGCCACCGGTGCGGCAGGCGTGACGTACGCGCCGGGGCTGATCCGGCGCAGGCCGATCACGCCGGTGTACGGGGCGCGGAGTTCGGTCTTGCCGATATTGATGCGCACGAGCTCCATCTCGTTTTTCAGGGTCTGAACCTCCAGCGCGGCCAGATCGTATTCCTGCTGACTGACCCCTTTGACCTTCAGCAGGTCGCCGAGGCGTTGTTCGGTGATCTCGGCCTGTTTGAGACGGGTGTCGAGCGTGCGCAGTTGCGTCTGCAAGTCCTGGTCAAAAATTTTGATCAGGAGATCACCCTTGCTCACGGTCTTGCCTTCGGGCAGGTTGATGGACACGACCCGGCCGGAAGCCTCGGTATGGAGTTCGGTTTCCTCCATGGGCAACAGCGTGCCGGCAGCCGTCACGGTGGCCGTAAGCGTGGTGGGCTTCACAATGAAGCCCTCGATGGAAAGGTTGTCGTAGGAAGAGCGGGCAGGCTTGGCTGTGCCGTTGCCCTTATCGCCGCTACTGGAACAAGAGGTGAACAGAATAGCGGCGACGGCAAGAAACAGGCTTAATGTTTTTTTCATGGCAATGTGTCCGAAATGATACCGGGAGCCAAACAGCGTGGAGAACAGTCGGTTCATTTCACGGACAAAGATGCCGCATACCTGTTACATGAAAAGCACAAAAAAAATGTTTGGAAAGATGGAGTACCCTGCGTTCAGCGCAGGTCGTTGAACGGGCGCATTTCTTCGCCCAGCCAGTTGATATTCCAGTCTTCCATCGGGAGCAATTTTTTGGCTTGGTGTTTGACCCGGCGGGTCAGGAACGCGAACGCCAAACGGGGCGAAATCCGCCAAACGCGGAAAAAATTTTGAATACGATTAGCCATGGTGTACTACAGTTTTGCCGGATTAGAGCATTTGTGAATGGGAACGAACTGCTAACGGCTTTGTAAAGCAAAAAGTTTTCCAAAAACTCTCATTGCCTGTTAAAAACAAATATTTTTTGCTTGTTATGCCAGTTTTTAACGGTTCGAAAACTAAAACGTACCTTTGCCGGCCTCAAAAACGAATAAATTATCAAAAACACAACCTGATTTATGGCGGATACCCTGTCCATCGTCATCCCTGCTTACAACGAAGAACGCACCATCCACCGGATTTTGGACAAGGTGAAAGCCGTGGAACTCATCCAGGGAATCCAGAAGGAAATCATTATCACGAACGACTGCTCCCGGGACGACACCGCCGGGGCCATCCGCCGTTACATGGAGGCCAATCCCGGGCTGAGCATCCAATACCAGGAACACCCCGTGAACATGGGCAAGGGAGCCGCCCTGCACACCGGCATTCGCCACGCTTCGGGGCAGTACATCATCATCCAGGACGCCGACCTCGAGTACGATCCCGCCGAATACAACATCCTGCTTCGGCCAATTCTCGACGGATATGCCGACGTGGTATACGGCTCGCGTTTCATGGGCGGCCGGCCGCACCGCATCCTGTTTTTCTGGCACAGCATCGGAAACAAGTTCCTGACCTTCGTGTCCAACATGTTCACCAACCTCAACCTGACCGACATGGAAACCTGTTACAAACTGTTTCGGGCCGACCTGCTCAAGGGGCTGAACCTGCAGGAAAAGCGTTTCGGCTTCGAGCCGGAAGTGACGGCCAAAATGAGCCGGGTACCCGGTGTGCGCATCTACGAGGTGGGCATTTCCTACTACGGGCGCACCTACGCCGAAGGGAAAAAAATCGGCATGAAGGACGCCTTCCGCGCCATTTACTGCATCCTGAAATACAATTTCTGGGCGCGTTAACTTCCAGATAAAAAGCGGCAAAAGTCCGCTGCCAATACCAGCGTTTTGCCTGCAAAGTGCTTGCGGGGGTGCAGGTGCCGCGCCATTGCCTTAACCACTTCGGCATCTTTTTCCAAAAACGTCATCAGCGTGCGCTGCACCTTGAAGTAACGCCCGAGGTCGTTTTGCTGTGGCAGGTCGCGGGCCTGGAACACCGTCAGGGCGCGTTGGAACACCTCGAAGTCGTAGGGCGCGTACTGCTCCGGGTACCGAAAGGCCAGGTAAAGCGCGATCATGCGGTAGTCGTCGTGGTAGTGGTTGTTTTCCACCGAGGTGGAGTGGGTGCGTTTGTAGTCGCGCAGGAGGGTGTCGCAGCCGAAGAGAAACCGCCCTACGCGGGCCTCCACGTCGCGGGTCTCGTTGAACAGGTCGTCGAACATGGCCCGCACGGTGCGCGGATCGAAGCGCCAGAACTCGAGCATCATGCGCTTTGGGTACCAGTTTTCGATTTGCCAAAGGCGCCGGGTCTCGCTGTTTTGCAGGCTGCGGTCAAACATCGCCGCCGGGTCGGCATCCTCGGGGTTCCAGTGCGCCTGAAACTGCTGCACCGACTCCCACTCGTACACGAACGGGTGGTGCCGCAGCCCCTGAAGCCACCTCTTGTAGTCGGCTATTGCCGTTTGGATTTTGGTCAAAACCATGATTTTTGCTCCTTGAGTAGTGCGATCATCTCTTATTAGGTGTCGAAGTTTATTGGATTGAAACTCTTGTTCGAGTTTTCGAGAATTAATAGTTGCCCTTTTCCCTACTTTTGCACGTTTTCATCCAATCCGGAAACCCACGGGTTAACCCGTGGGCGAATATAGCCCGCCTAACCAGAACCACCTAACCAGAAACCTTCTAACCTGACCGCACCATGGCCACCACGACAAAAAAAGCATCAGAGAACGGGTCATCGGCCCCGCCCCAACAGTTAGTGAACCGGATCGTCACCCTCGATGAGTTCATCATCCGCTCGGAAAAGGACTTCGAGTACGCCACGGGCGAACTTACCGGTCTGTTGCGCGATATCGGTGTGGCCGCCAAGATCATCAACCGCGAAGTGAACAAGGCGGGCTTGGTCAACATCATCGGCGTGGCCGATGGCACCGACAATGCTTCCGGCGACACCCAGCAAAAATTGGACGTGTACGCCAACGACAAACTGATCGAATGCCTCCAGAACAGTGGCGAGTGCTGCGCCATCGCCTCGGAGGAGAACGACGACATCATCCAGGTATCGCCGGTCAATACCAAGGCCAGCAACTACGTCGTGCTGTTCGACCCGCTCGACGGCTCGTCCAATATTGACGTGAACGTGTCGGTGGGCACCATTTTCGCCATCTACCGCCGCAAGAGCGATGCCTCCGGCCCGGCCACCAAGGAGGATTTCCTCCAGCCCGGCACCAAACAAGTGGCTGCCGGCTACGTCCTGTACGGCACCTCCACCATACTCGTGTACACTACCGGCCACGGCGTGAACGGTTTCACCCTCGATCCCAGCATCGGCGAGTTTTGCCTCAGCCACCGCAACATGCGCATCCCGGAGAACGGCCAGTTCTACGCCGTCAACCAGGGCTACTATTCCAAGTTCGACCTCGAGATGCGCCGCTACATTGACCATTGCAGCGACCTGAACTACAGCCTGCGCTACATCGGCTCCATGGTCAGCGATATCCACCGCATCCTGATTCAGGGCGGCATTTTCCTGTATCCCAGCACACGTAAGTACCCCAAAGGCAAACTGCGCCTGCTGTACGAGTGCAACCCGCTCTCGATGGTCATCGAACAGGCGGGCGGCAAATCCCTCACCACCCAACTCAAACGCATCCTCGACATGGATCCCAAGGAACTCCACCAACGCTGTACGATCGCCATCGGCTCGCCGGGCATGGTGGACGAACTCAAGGCATTTGTGGAGCGATATTCAGCGCTGCCGCTTTAAAGTCCGAAAACAACCCATGATTCGAGCAGAGAATATTTTCAAATCCTTCGGCGACCAGCAAGTGCTCAAGGGTATTTCCTTCCTTTTCGAGGCGGGCAAGTGCAACCTCATCATCGGGCGTTCCGGCTCCGGCAAGACGGTGTTGGTCAAGATACTCGTCGGCTTGCTCAAACCCTCCAGCGGTACCGTGTGGTACGACGAAACGGATTTCACCGCTTTGGACAAAAAAGAGATGCGGGCCATTCGCATGAAGATCGGCATGCTGTTCCAGGGTTCGGCGCTGTTCGACTCGCTCACGGTGGAACAAAACATCCGCTTCCCGCTGGATATGTTCACCAACCATACCCCAAAGGAAAAACTCGACCGGGTCAATCACTGCCTCGAACGCGTCAGCCTGGCCGGCAACAACAAAAAATACCCCGCCGAGCTCTCCGGCGGCATGCAGAAGCGCGTCGGCATCGCCCGCGCCATCGTGCTGGAACCCAAGTACCTGTTTTGCGACGAGCCCAACTCCGGCCTCGACCCCAAGACAGCCCTCGTCATTGACGAACTCATCCGCAGCATTACCGTGGAAAACAACATCACCACCATCATCAACACCCACGACATGAACTCGGTGATGGAAAACGGCGACAACATCTGTTTCCTGTTCAACGGCCAACTTGAGTGGAGCGGCAACCGCGACGAGGTGCTCGAAAGCGACAACGAGAACCTGCAGTCCTTCATTTTTGCGTCGCCGTTTTTGCAGCGCTTAAGGGATAAGGCGTTGCAGTAACTACCCCAACTCCCGCATTGCCAGCCACGCCATCAACCCCATACCTGTCTCCAACGCCGCCTCGTCAATGTCGAACGTGTTGGTGTGTACCGGCGAGGTGATGCCGCGCTCGGGATTTCCAGTTCCGAGTCGGTAAAAACACGCCGGCATGGCCTGCGAAAACCAGGCAAAATCCTCGGCGGTCATGCGCAGGGGCAAATCCACCACATTTTCGGCGCCGAGATACTGCACGGCCCAGTCGCGGGCTCGGGCGGTGAGCGCCTCGTGGTTGTGCAATACCGGGTAGCCTTTCAGTACGTTGAACTCGCAGGCGCCGCCCATGCTCTTGGCGGTGGTTTCCGCTATTTTTTTCATGCGGCGATGCGCTTCGGCCCGCCATTTTTCGTCCATGGTGCGAAACGTGCCCTCCAAGCGCACCTCGTTGGGGATGATGTTGGTGGCGCCGCCCACGGAGTTTATTTTTCCGAAGGTAAGCACCGACGGCACAGTGGGGTCGGCGTAGCGGCTCACCATCTGCTGGAGGGTGACCAATATTTGTGCGCTGATGGCCACGGGGTCAATGCACTCGTGCGGCATGGCGCCGTGCCCGCCCCGGCCTTTCACGGTGACGTAAATCTCGTCAGCCGAGGCCATGTACACCCCGGGCCGGAAACCGACCATGCCCGCGCGCAGCGGCGGATGCACGTGCTGCCCGAAAATGGCCGTCGGGCGCGGGTTCTCCAGCACGCCCGCCTTGATCATCAGGCTCGCGCCGCCGGGCAGTTTTTCCTCGCCGGGCTGGAAGATACATTTCACCGTGCCCGAAAACTGGCTGCGCAGTTCGTGCAAAATCCGTGTCGCGCCGAGCAGCGCCGACGTGTGCACGTCGTGGCCGCAGGCGTGCATGACGCCCTCGTTCCGGGATTTGTAGGGCACGTCGTTGGCTTCGAGGATGGGCAGCGCGTCCATGTCGGCACGCAGGGCCACCGTCTTTTTTCGGGAATTTTTTCCCTGCACCAGCGCCACCACGCCCGTGCCGGCCACGCCCTTGCGGTGTTCGATGCCCCATTCGGTGAGGCGGGCGGCCACATAGCGGGCCATTTCGGTTTCCTGAAACGACAGTTCGGGGTGCGCGTGCAGGTGGCGGCGGTGCGCCACGATGTCGGGCTGAAACTGTTTGGCGAGCAAACGAATGCGGTCGTGCATATTCAAAAGATTAGGACACCGGCAAAACTACTTGTTCCCGGTACAACGCAATACATTTGCTTCCATGTTTGAACTCACGCAATCGCCCTTCGGGAAATATCGCCTGTACCACCTGCACCACCGGGATTCAGGCAATGGCTTCAGCATTGTGCCGGGCCTCGGCGCCAACGTATTGGAAATCCAGTTCGGCGGCCAGAACGTGCTGGATGGCTATCGGTCGCCCGAAGAACTGGAGGCCGGCAAGTGGGGCAAAAGCGCCCTGCTTTTCCCGTTTCCCAACCGCCTGCGCGACGGGCACTACTCCTGGCTGGGCCGCGACTATACCTTCCCGATCAACAACGCCGCCACCCAAAACGCGATCCACGGCTTTGTGCGCCACGAAGCATTCGAGGTGACGCGTATCGAACTGACGACCGAAAATGCCGAGATTACCTGCCGGCTCGACTACCGCGGCCACCATGCCTGCTACCCGTTTCCGTTCACCCTCGAAGCCACGTTCAATATGACCGACCGGGGCGCGTTCAGCGCCGCTTTTTTTGTAAAAAACCGCCATCACGAGGCCATCCCCGCCGGACTGGGCTGGCACCCGTATTTCCGGCTGACCGACAAGGCCGACGACCACAACCTGCAATTGCCCGCCTGCTCCGTCGTGGAAATTGACGACCGTATGCTGCCCACGGGTACGCGCACATCCCATAACACCTTTTCCAAACCCGCGTCCGTAGGGGAAACTGCTTTGGACAACTGTTTTCACGTGGACGAGTCCAACACGCTGTACCACCTGACACTGCACCACAACGGGCGCTCGCTCACGCTGGCCGCCAGCCGCGACCTGTTTCCTTTTTTTCAGGTGTTCACGCCCCCGCACCGCGAGAGCATCGCCCTCGAGCCCATGACCTGCAACGTCAACGCCTTCCAGAACGGCGACGGCCTGGTCACCATTCCTCCCGCCGGCGACTGGTCGGCGGCGTTTTTGCTAGAGTATCGTTGAAAAGTGTCACAGAGGCTCGCAGAGTTTGAGCGGGCACAGAGATTTTTTGCAAAACACGTTCATCACTCATCGTTCATCGCTCATCGCTACGCATATGATCCAAGTCCTCCATATTTCCGCCGAGTGCTACCCTGCCGCCAAAACGGGCGGTTTGGGCGACGTTGTCGGCTCCCTGCCCAAGTACAACACCCAGGCCGGGGTGCTCTCCGCCGCCATCATCCCGAAGTATTCCCTGCGCTGGATCAACAACGCGGAGTGGGTCACCGTCTTTCAAGGCTCGACGTGGATCAACTGGCGGCAATGGCATTTCCGCGTGCAGCAGCAGTCGGGCAACACGCTCGGCTACCCGCTGTTTGTGGTGGACATACCCGGCCTGTACGACCGGCCCGGCATCTACAACGACGCATCCGGCGCGCCCTACGGCGACGAAATTCAGCGCTACATCGGCTTCCAGCAGGCCGTGCTGGAGTGGGTACTGTCGTTCCCCTGGTACGAGCGGCCCCGCGTTTTGCACTGCCACGACCACCACACCGGCCTCATTCCCTGGATGGTCAAATACTGCCCGGCGTACCAGCAACTGGCGCCCATCCCCACGGTGTTCACCATCCACAACGGCCAGTACCAGGGCATGTTCAGTTGGAAAAACGGCCACCTGCTGCCCCCCTACGAAGCCGCCGCCCGCAACCTGCTGGACTGGAACGGCGTGGTCAACCCAATGGCGGCCGGCGTGAAAACCTCCTGGGCCGTCACCACGGTGTCGCCCTCGTACCTGCACGAACTGCACCAGAGCGCCCTCGGGCTGGAGCCGCTGTTCCGGCAGGAGTGGCGCAAGGAACACGGCATTGTCAACGGCATTGACGCACAGGTGTGGGACCCTGCCAACGACCCGGCCATTCAGTACCAACTGGAGGGCCACAACGTCGCCAAGTTCAAAACCCGCAACAAACGGGTGCTCTGCGAATGGTTCGGTTTCCCCTACGACGCGCCGCTGTTCAGTTTCATCGGGCGCATGGTGAACGAAAAAGGCGTAGACCTGCTGCCCGACACCTTCCGGCGCTTCATCCACGCCGGGGCGCGGGCGAGTTTTTTGGTGCTGGGCACCGGCGAAACCTGGACGGAAAACCAGTTCCGCTCCATGGCGCACCAGTTTCCGGGCAAGTTCAATGCCGTCATTGACTACAATGAGTCGCTCGCGCACCAGATTTATGCGGGTTCCGATTTCCTCGTCATGCCTTCCCGCGTGGAGCCTTGCGGCCTGAACCAGATGTACGCCATGCGCTACGGCACCATCCCGATCGTGCGCTCGGTGGGCGGCCTGAAGGACACCGTACCCGACATCGGCGAGCCGGACGGCACCGGACGCGGCATCCGCTTCGATCAGTTCAATATCGAGGATGCCGTACACGCCATCTACCGCGCCGCTTCCATGTGGCACAACGACCCCGGCACGGTGGCGCACCTGCGCGAGCGCGTCATGGCGCTCGATTTTTCCTGGGAGCGCACCATCGAGCGCTATTTTGCGGTGTACCGCGGACTCGGGGCGAGCATCGAGCCGGGGGCGGTGCGCTTGCAACCGGAGATGGCTGCTGCTCCGCCGGCAGAGGCGCCCGTTTCGGAGCAACCCGCCGAAACCGCGCCGCCGCAGGCGGCTGCTGTTAGGACAAAACGAAAAGCGACAAAGGGGAAAAAGGGGGGGTGAGGAGGGAGAGACTTTCCAGGTTTTCAAAACCTGGAAAGTCTGGTAACGAAATAAGACGCTGCTGATTTCGAGCGTGCTAAATGCGGACTAAGCCAGTAGGCAAAAATTTAATTACCGGACATTTGCTTTTGCTCGAAATGTATTGCTACATTTCGCCTGCCAAAGCAGAATCTCATGCAAAAAGCGCCCGTGCCAAGATGACAACCCGCGCCCCCGCTTTCGGCCTTGCTGCCGGAGGCGGGGGCGTGTCATGCAGGTATAAGACACCTCGTGTATCGCCGGGTAAACCCAACACCAGCAAGGCGTTTTTCCTCTCACCGCAAGGGCTGAGGCGTTTGTGCTGGAGCGTTGCAAGGAGGAAAAATGGCGGTGAAAATATCCGGGTGCCGTTTGGTTTTGCAACCGGACGAAACTACTTTTGTGAAAAATGCTACGAAATGTCTGCCTCCAATACAGTTTCCGAACTCGTACAAACTGCCCGACAACTCAGCGACGGCGACTTCGAACGTTTTTACGAGCAAATACAGCGTTTGCACGCCCGTAAAGCAGTAGATGAGCAACAACGCGAAGCAGACAGATTGTTGAAAAAACTTTCTACACCGCTGCCGCGTCGTGTTCAAATGCGTTGGAACTATCTGATTGCCCGACGCGATTCCAACACAATTACCGCCGAGGAGTACGCAGAGCTTCTGCACCTGACAGAAGTCGTTGAAAAACATGATCTCATGCGTTTGAAGTGGATGGCCAAATTGTCGGAAGTCAGCCGGATACCGTTGAGTCAAATTCCGCAACATTACGGCTTGCAACCCCGATGACATGGCCAGAAACACCGTTTCTGAAACTGTCCGTCGCTTTGTGAGCGAGCGAGCGCATGGTTGCTGCGAGTATTGCTTCGCCCAAGAAAAATTTGCCACGCGGTATATCGGGCATATGGGGTACATCCACCTGTTTTGTAAATTCGCCACCGCACCATGCTCCTCCGCCCGCTCCTCGCCCTTCTGCTCGTCCTTCCCGCCCTGCTCCCCGCCCAACAACCGGGAAAAAACTCATCACTCCCCGCTCCTCGCTCCTCGCAAAAAAACTATTTCCAGCAGGAAGTCCACTACACCATCCGCGCTGCGCTCAACGACCGGGAGCACACGCTGGATGCGCACGTCCGCATGGAATACGTGAACCATGCCCCGCAGGCATTGACCGAAATCCAGATACACCTGTGGGCCAACGCCTACCAAAACCGCCGCAGCGCCTTTTGCCGCCAAAAACTGCGCGAGGGCAGCGCCCGGTTCTACTTCGCCCCCGATAGCACCTACGGTTTTTTCCAAAACCTCGATTTTCGGGTGGACGGCCAGTCCGTGCCCTGGCACTCCGACCCGGCCAATCCCGACATCGCGGTGCTCCCCCTGCCACAGCCGCTGCCGCCGGGCGGGCGGGTGGTCATCGAAACGCCGTTTTTGCTGAAAATCCCCGCGTCGTTTTCCCGGCTCGGCCACGTCGGCACCTCGTACCAGATGACGCAGTGGTATCCCAAGCCGGCCGTGTACGACGCCCGGGGCTGGCACGCCATGCCCTACCTCGACATGGGCGAGTTTTACTCGGAGTTCGGCTCCTTCGATGTGCAAATCACCCTGCCCGACAACTATGTGGTGGGCGCTACCGGCGCCTTGCAGACCGCCTCCGAGCGGGAATTTTTGTTGCAAAAAGAAGCCGAAACGCGGGCGGAAATGGAACGCCGCGACCACCAGCTGTCCAAAGGCCAAAAAGCGTTGGCACGCCAGGTGACCTTTCCGCCCTCGTCCGCCACGACCAAGACTCTGCACTTCGCAGCCGACAGCGTACACGACTTCGCCTGGTTTGCCGACAAACGTTTCTTCGTGCTGCGCGACACGGCCCGTCTGGCTTCCGGCCGCACGGTGGACTGCTGGGCCATGTTCACCGGTGAGCAATTCGACCTGTGGCGTAAAGGGGCGTTTTATGTGCGCCGCGCCGTCGAGTTTTACAGTGAGAACGTGGGCGAGTATCCTTGGCCGCAGGCCACCGCCGTACAAAGCGCCCTCAGTGCGGGCGGCGGCATGGAATACCCCATGATCACCGTGATCGGGTACACGGACAACGGCAAAGTCCTCGACGAGGTGATCGCGCACGAGGTGGGGCACAACTGGTTCTACGGCATCCTCGCGAGCAACGAACGCGACCATCCCTGGCTCGACGAGGGCATCAACTCGTACTACGAGGCTCGCTATATGAAGCAGCACTACGCCGGCGGCGGAGGCATGAGCGACGACCTGCCGCGCTGGGCCTTCGACCCCGCCCGCTCCGGGTCGGTGGAAGAAAATGCCTGCCTGATGCTGGCCCGCGAAGGCGCCGACATCCCGCCCGATACCCCCGCCGACGATTTTTGGACCACTGCCTACGGCATACAGGCGTACATGAAACCGGCGCTCTGCCTCGAATGGCTGGAGCGCTCGCTCGGCAAAGCGCGTTTCGACCAGGCCATGCAGGCGTACTTCGAGTCCTGGAAATTCCGGCACCCGTACCCCGAGGACCTGCGTGCCGCGTGGAACGCGGCGGGCGTAGAGGCCGACTGGTTTTTTGAGACCATGCAAACGCGCCGCCGGTTCGATTTGGCGCTGACCGCCTCGCGCCGCCGACCCGAAGGCGGGTTTGATCTGACGGTGAAAAACCGCGGCGCACTGCACGCGCCGTTCAGCATCTCGGCGCTGCGCGACGGGCAGCCGGTGCTGACGCGCTGGTACCCCGCGCCCTCGGAAAAAACAACCGTGGCCGCGTTCCCGGAGGTGGCTGCCGACCAGTTTGTGCTCGACCACGAGCGGGCTACGTTGGACCTGAACCGTCAAAACAACAGTCTCCGCGCGAGCGGACTGTTTCCCGGAATGGAGCCGCTCCGCGTGCGGGCGCTTGCTTTGGCCGAACAGCCTGATCGCACGGTGTTGGGCGTGTTGCCCTGGGTGGCTTGGAACAGTTACGACAAAACCTCGCTGGGCCTGCTGCTGTACAACCCGCCGTTTCCGCCCCGGCGGTTCCAGTTTTTTTTGTTTCCCGGCTACGGCTTCGGGTCGGGAAATTTTACCGGGTTGGCCGATGTGCGGTACCGGTTTTTGCCCGGCGGGATGTTGCCCAAGGTGGTTGTCGGATTCAGTGCCCGAACGGCCACCTACGACGAGAATCTGACAGAAGGCTACCGGCTGCGCTACTTCCGGTTGGCGCCGTCGGTGCGGTTTTCGTTGCGCAGCGCCTCGCCGGCGTTCGAGCAGGATGTGACGCTGCGCACGCTTTTTATTGGAAAAGAAGAGGCCGGGTTTGATCTGAGCGGCGGTTTTTTGGAAAAAAAATGGCGGAACGCCACCATCCACGAGGCCCGTTACGAGGCCCGGCAGCACGGTCTTCCCAACCCGTATCGGGTTTCGGCGGCCCTCGAATGGCAAGACTACACTGCGGCGGACGGCCTTCAGGCGCACTACCTGCGCGGTTCGCTGGAGTGGAAGCAGCAGTTTTTTTACAAGCCGGGGCACAAGGTGACGGCGCGGGTGTTTGCCGGGTATTTTTTGGCCAACACGCAGCGGCGGCGCGGGGCGGTGGCCACCAACAACCTGTCGGGCGACGTGGCGCGGGCGTCCTTTTCGCTTCACCCGCAGGGCTTCAACGACTACCGGTTCGACCAGGCTTTTTTTGGGCGTTCGGACGACACGGGCCTGTTTTCCCGACAGGTGAGCCAAACGGAGGGCGGGTTCAAGACCGCTTTTGGGGCGCCGTATGCACAGGTGCTGGGAAACTCCAACAATTTCATCGCAGCGCTAAACCTGCGGGCCGACTTGCCGGGGCGGCTGCCGCTGGGGATACCGCTCAAACCGTATTTCGACATCGGATACTTCGACGACGCCACGCCGCTGGGGGCTGGCAGGCCGCTGGAGCAGCGCTTGCTGTGGAGCGGCGGATTTCTGCTGGAGTTTTTCAACGGGAGCATCGAGTTTTATTTTCCCGTGGTCAGCGCCAAGCCTTTGTCGGACCTGTACGCCGAAGCCTCGGGCGGCAGTTACCTCCGCCGGATTTCGTGGAGCATCCGGCTGGGCAGGGTAGGGCCTTTGGATGTAGTACGACAATTGCGGGACTGATTTTATATGTACCAGCAAATTGGTACGGTTTTTGGCATCTGAACGACACCTGATTTTTTCGCCCTTGAGCGAAACAGAATTCTCGCCCCTTCGCCTGCATTTCTTGAAAAAGACATCCAATGCTTATTTAGTTGACAAGCATTGTTTTAAGTGCGGTTTTTAAAAACCGGGTCGGAAAAATAATGTGACGGTTCCGACATTTAGCCGTAATCTTGCGGCCATTTTTAATCTTTTAATCGCGCCTTTCGGTCGGTTGTTTATTCCCGGTCTCATGCAATGGTCTCCAGTTTGCTGTCAAACAGCTGGTTTTGCACCTATATGTAAACAACATTGCTCATTCCAAACCGATCGTTTTACATGAAGAAAACGCTACGCTTCTTCAGAATTCTTCCCATTTCCTTTCTTCCCTTCTCATCAATCGTTTTGACCATGAACAGAACAACAACTCCGCGCCAATGGGCGCTGGCGGTAGCAACCTTCGTATGCCTTTTTGCGGCGCAACATGCACGCGGGCAATGCACGGACTTCAACGCTGTCCCCGGCACACCAATCGTGATCGGTCTGCCCCTTGACCCCAGCGGCAACGCAGCATTGACCGATGCCGTCCTGACCGGTTTCGGTTTCCTGAAAGACCCATCCTGCCAGTTTTGGCTTAGCCAGGATTCGCTTGGCGTGTTTGTGCCGGCGCCGATCAATTTTGATTGCAATGACGTCAATACTTCTCAGGATTGGTTCGTGCGCGTGGGCGGAAACCCGCTCATCGGCGACGACGGCGGCCCCGGCAACACGATCGTGCGGTTTACCGTGAGCATTTTCGACAATACGCCGGCGTGGACATCCCTGCCTCCGATCACCCCCGTGATGATGAACTCGGATGCCGACGGCACCGGCGACTGTACGCTGACCGATGTGTTTTTCAATTCGGGAGGTTCCTTCGACATCTCGATCTCCGAGGACCCGTTCCCGGTCAATGAAAATTTTTATACCGACAACTGCCCGGCAAACCTGCGCGTGACCTGGCAACTCTCCGGCGCCACCGTGCGCCCGGAGACCAATGGCTTGAACACGTTTATCCAACCTGACCCCGTCTTCCTTCCCACCACCTACGATGCCGGCCTCGACACCTTTAATGTAGGTGTGACCACCGTCACCTACCGGATCTACGACGAAGTGGTCCCGTTGGGGCCGAACAACCCCTTGGTTATCACCACCACCGTGACCGTGGTGGACAACGAACCGCCGAGCGTGACCTGTCCGGCCAACATGAACGTGGGCACGGACGACGGCGTTTGCACCTTTGCCCTGGACACGGTTCCCGTATATTCCGACAACTGCTCCGTGGTGGCCCTGCTCTGGTCCGCTCCGGGCGCCACGCCCGACATCTCCCCGCTGACGGGCATCAACCCGCTGAGCGCGACATTCCCCTTGGGCACCACGACGGTTACGTTCCAGGTGGAAGACCCGGCCGGCCTCACGGATATGTGCTCCTTCGACGTGACGGTGTTCGACGACGAACTACCGGTGGTAACCTGCCCGGCGGACTTGACCGTGACGATTGCCGATCCTATTGCGTGCAATTATGTCGTTTCCGGCACCGGACTGGATCCGATCAGTGCTACCGACAATTGCGGTGTGGTGACATTGTTCAACAACTACAACGGCCTGAACACCCTGGACGGGTATTCGTTTATGACCCTTGGCGCAAACCAGATCATCTGGACCGCAGAGGATGCCGCCGCCAATGCCGGAACGTGCTCGTTTTTCCTGACCTTGGTGGACGACGCTCCTCCGGTCATCAACACGACCCTGGTTACCTCGTACATGGTGGCCGTGACTCCGGGCGATTGCTCCAAGGCCATCACCTTTGACCGTCCCAACTTTTTGAACACGGTGGTGGACGACTGCCAGCCCGTGGACTGGACCCAGGGCGTGGCCGTGGTGAACGGCACTCCCGACCCCGGCATTCTGACGGGCGTACCGGCGTACACGCCGTTCGACATTTTTGGCCTGTTCCCGGTGACGACCACCTTCCCGGTGGGCACCACTCATATTCCGTACTACTTCACGGACCTTTCCGGCAACTTGGACAGTATTGTCATCGAGTTTTTCGTGGAAGAAAACATTTTCCCCACAGCCAAGTGCAAGCCCGGCACCATCACATTGGCGCTGGATGGCCTCGGTCAGGCTACGTTGCCCTTGACCTCGGTGGACGACGGGTCGTTCGACAACTGCGTGCTGGACACGATGTTCCTGAGCCAGTCGGCCTTCGATTGCTCGCACCTGCCGGGCACGCATGTCGTGACCCTCACGGTGGAGGATGCCGTCGGAAACACCGCCACCTGCACCGTAACGGTTGATGTGGTGGACAACATTGCTCCGCAAGTACTTTGCCCCGGCAACAAAACTGTAACGACCAACCTGGGCTGCCAGGCCAACAACATTGCCGGCATCGGCATGAGCCTCGGCATGTCGCCCCTCACGCCCGGCCAGTATTCCGACAACTGCGGCGTCACTTCCGTGACCTGGCAGCTCACCGGCGCCACGACGGCGATGGGTTCCGGTTCTGTACCGGGCAGCCAGGCCTTCAACACCGGCGTGACCAACGTGACCTACACCGTGGCAGACACCAGCGGCAACAACGCCGTGTGCAACTTCTCCATAAACGTGACCGACAACACGCCTCCGGCTTGGGACGGCAACGGCCCGGCTAACAACGACACTCTTACCGTGAACGCCAACCTTGGCGGCTGCCTTGCCCAGGTAACGTGGACGGTGCCGACCTTTACGGACGCCTGCACGCCGCCGGTGACCGTGACGCCGCCGGCACAAGGCCCCGGCTCTTCGTTCCCGTTCGGCAACACCGCCGTCACCTACACCGCCATTGACGGCGCCGGCAACGTGCGCGTACATGCTTTCGTGGTGAAAGTGGTGGACACACAGGCGCCGAATGCCCAGTGCAAAAACATCACGACCTACCTGAACGGCGCGGGCACGACCTCCATCATTGCTGCGCAGGTGGACAACCTGAGCACCGACAACTGTTTCTTCTCCTACACCTCGCCGAACGCTTCGTACAACTGCACGAACCTCGGCCCGAACAACTACACCCTTCAGATCACCGACGGCTCCGGAAATACGGCAACCTGTGTGGCGGTGGTCACGGTGGCCGACACGATCAAGCCGGTGGCCAACTGCGCTTCGATCCCGACGATCAACCTGAACTCGGCCGGCACGTTCTCGCTCGCCGCTACCACGGTGAACAACGGCAGCACGGACAATACTTTCCCGCTGTGCAACCTGTCGTATGCCATTTCCGTGGAAGGCAGCGCATTCGCCCCGAACTTCACCTTCAACTGCTCCTTGCTCGGCAACCGCGTGCTCACCCTGCGCGTGACCGATGCCGCCAATAACACCGCCACCTGCTCGCAGATCGTGCTGGTCAAAGACGTGACCCCGCCCACGATCGTGGCCCCGGCCAACAAAACGATCAACTGCAATGAATCCGCAGCTCCGGCCAACACAGGTACGTTCTCCGGTTTGCTGGACAACTGCGATCCGGCTCCGACCGTGGTGCAATTGGCCGACGTGACCATCAACGTGATCTGCGCAAATTCCTACACCATCGTGCGCACCTGGCGGGCAACGGACGCCTCCGGCAACTCGGCAACCACGTCGCACACGATCGTGGTGCAGGACGTGCAGGCGCCGGTGTTCCACATCCAAAGCGCCATAAGCCTGCAAACGACCAGCCCGTCGAGCTGCTCCGTGCCATTCCTGCTCCAGATCACGCAGGACAGTGTGTCGGACAACTGCACGACCAATTTTGCCAACCTGACCGTGCAGTACACGGTGGATTACCCCACGCCGTCGTACGGTTTTGTGGACGTGAACATTTTCACGCCGGGCACCAGCATTCCGACGGGGGCATTCCCGGTGGGCACTTCGGTAGTCACCTGGCGGGTGATTGACCAATGCGGTCGGAGCGCCACCCAAACGGTGGCCGTGACGGTGACGGACGTGCATGGCCCGGTGTTTTCGCCGGCGTACAGCGCCGCCAATTGCGGGAAAACATACGTGCTGCCCAACACCACGGGCGCCTGCTCCAACCTGTTCGCTTGGCCGCGCCCGAATGCCGGAACGTCGGACGTGTCGGACTGCCTGAATTTCACGGTGTCCGAGCAGATCAGCAACTCTACGGTGTCGGCATTTTTGAACCTGACCAATCCGTTCAACTACAATACGATGTCGCCGTTTGCCATTTTCCCCACGGCCCAGTTCCCGGTGGGCGTGACGACGATCGCGTATGTGGCCATGGACAACAACGGCAACAAATCCACCTGCTCATTTACCATCGAGATTCAGGACACGGAAGCCCCGAACTTGACCTGTCCGCCCAACCAGACCTTGTTGGCCACCTGCCCGACGGCGCAAGTGCCGAACTACATCAACCAGGTGGGCGTGTCCGACAACTGCTCGTCCAATGTACAGGTCACACAGACGTTCCCTGGCGGCACCACTTTGGGCAGCATTTTCGCGCCCAACCTGCCCGCGTCCGGCAACCAGTTCACGATCATGATGGTCGGCGCCGACGGCTACCAGAACGATACCTGCACGTTTACCGTGACACTTCAGGATGGCCAGGCGCCGATCCCGACGCTTGCGTCGCTGCCCGACTTGATCGACTCTTGCGGCACGTTGATCGTATTGGCTCCCACGGCGCTTGATCCGTGCAACCCCAATGCGACCACCATATACGGCACGCCGTCCACGCCGGTAGGCTCGTTCCTGAACACCAACCCGCCATCGTACCAGTTGAACCCCGGTTCGTACGTGATCACCTGGAACTACAACGACGGCAACGGCAACATCAGCACCCAGCCACAGAACATCACCGTGTTGAACGACGTGTTCCCGCCGGTGGCGATATGTGTGGCCAACCTGACCGTCAACCTCGACCCTGTGGCAGGCAAAGCGCCTGTGACATCGGCGATGCTTAATCTCGGCAGTTTTGACCCGAATATGTGCGGCCCGCTGAGCTTCAGCGTCAGCCCCGACTCGGCGACCTGCGCGCATGTCGGCCCCAACCCGGCCATATTCACGCTTACCGTGCGCGACCTGAAAGGCAACCCGGCCACCTGCACCACGGCTGTCACCGTGCTCGACATCACGCCCCCGATCCTGTCCGGCGCGCCGGCCAACCTCACCATCGAGGCCTGCGACACCATCCCGGCGGCTCCGCAACTGACCGCCTCGGATGCCTGCGCCGGCACCTATCTGGTCTCGGCCACGCAGGTGTCCAACCAGAACCCGATCAACGGCGTCAACAAGTACAACTACACCATCACCCGCACTTGGGCCACTGCCGATGCCTCTGGCAACACGGCGGTGGTGACCCGCACCATCGTGGTGCAGGACACGAAAAAACCAGTCTTCTCGGGTGCCCCTGATACCGTCATGGTCACGACCGATCCGAATCGCCAAACCTGCGACGATACGGTGAACATCAACATTCTTCCGTTTGTCAGCGATTGTGCCACCGGTATTGACCTCAAAGTGACCAACAACAAGGAGCCTGGCGACGGCGGCAACCTGAGCGCCATCTTCAGCGTCGGGACGCACATTGTGACATTCACAGCCAAGGACACGACAGGCAACACGCAGACCCGGAACGTGACGGTGATCGTCAAGGACGGCACCCCGCCCACCGCCGTGTGCATCAACGGCGTAAGCGCCAGCCTGCAGCCTTCCGGCACCGTGGTCGTCAATACGGCCCAGTTCAACAACAATAGCTACGACAATTGTCCCGACACGCTAAATATGAATATCCAGCGCCTAGACAAGCTCCCGCTTCAGCCACCAAGCAAAACGCTCACCTACGACTGTACGGATGCCGACGGCGTGACCCAGCGCCCGGTCAAACTGTTCGTGGCCGATATACACGGCAATATGTCCATGTGTGAAACCTTTATCGTCATTCAGGACAACGTGGATCCGACCATCACGCTCTGCCCGCCAAGCAAGACGGTTCTGTGTACGGATGCCCTGACCACGCAAGACCACGGTACGGCCTTGGCAACCGACAATTGCCCGTCGAACCTCATGGTCAGTTTTTCTGACGCAATCGTGAACGACACCTCCAGTCAGTACTGCTACAAGGTAGAACGCGTGTGGCTGGCCGTTGACCTGGCCCAAAACACGGCGGCCTGTTTGCAAACGTTCTTTGTGCTGGACACGGTGGCGCCCATCCTGTCGCAATACCCGCCAAACCTGACCATCTCGTGCTTCCAGAACCTGACGCCGCCGGTGAACGTCACGGCCACCGACAATTGCTCCAACTTCGTGGGGGTGACCTTTGTGCAGGATACCATAGACATCGCCCAAGGCCCCTGCGGCAAATACAGCTACACCATTCAGCGCACGCGCACGGCGGTGGACGACTGCGGAAACGTGGAATCCCACACCAACACCATCACGGTAGTGGACGACACGCCGCCTTCGTTCCCCGGCCTGCCCGATACCATCACGGTGCAATCGGTCAATTTCCCGGCGAATGACAGCTGCACGGTACCCGTAGCGCTGAACCTGACGCAGTTTATCGTGGACTGCGCCCCGATCAGCGAACTCACCGTGACCAACACCTCGCCATTCGGCAACGGCGGCCTCGACGCAAGCGGAAATTACACCGTTGGCACCTACAAAGTCTTTTTTGCCGCCACGGATCCCTGCGGAAACGTAGGCCAGGATTCGGTGGTCGTGATTGTGCTAGACAACAGCAAACCTGTGGCGATCTGCGAAACCGCAGTCGTTTCGCTCGGCTCCGACGGCACGGCCGCCATTACGGCCGCGATCATTGACGATGCTAAGAGCACCGACAACTGCGGTATTGACACCATGTTCCTCGATGTGTACACCTTCGATTGCAGCAACCTCGGCAACAACCCGGTCGTGCTCACCGTGGTGGACTTGTACGGCAACGTCAACACTTGTTCCACCTTTGTCACGGTGACTTTGGGCAACAACGTCGGGTTCAACCTCAGCCTGAGCAGCACGCCGGAAACGGTGTTCGGCGCCAACGACGGCACCGCCACGGCCACGGCCACCGGCGGTTCCGGCAACTTCTCCTACTCGTGGAGCCAAGGGGATACCACGCCGACGATCACCGGCCTTCCCCCCGGCGTGTACTATGTGACGGCCACAGACGACAACTCCGGTTGTGTACAGGTGGATTCCATCATCGTTCTGCCGGGCGACAAGCTGACCATCATCGCCGGCACAGCCGCCGGCTCGCAGAACGAGGTGGTACAGGTACCGGTCTCGGTGAACAACTTCAAGGCCATGATCGGCATGTCGTTCAGCATGCACGTCACCAACCCGGTCGTGGGCACGATACAAAGTGGAACAGCCACGGGCGCACTGCCCGGTACGCTTACGCTGAGCAAGGTTGGCAATGACCT
>Ga0268299_1001305_pt1 | contig 47058 bp, 47 predicted proteins | sample NOBtaG_FD_193484 | JGI IMG/M metagenome (GOLD analysis project Ga0268299, IMG submission 193484) | Activated sludge microbial communities from bioreactor in Nijmegen, Gelderland, Netherland - NOB reactor | ecosystem: Engineered > Bioreactor > Aerobic > Activated sludge | place: Netherlands... | reverse complement strand
GAGCACCGTCAGCGGCACCGCAAACACCATAAACACGACCGCCGCCAACAGGTTGGTGGCAACGGGAAAGAGCCAAAACAAAGGCTCCGAATACCAAGCAACGACGGTCTCGATCATCAGGGGGTCGGCCGGAAATATGGGGCACACAGCGATACGTCAAACCGCGCACGACGAACGTGAAGACAAAGCGATCGATTGAAGGTCACTTCGAACGTTCCCACACTCCGCGCCTCGCAGCCCGTCCCGTTTCGAAGTGACCCACCAAACGACCGAGAACAACCGACGCCAGAAACACGACGGGCCCGGCAGCCAGAAGCCACCGGGCCCGCAGAGTCAGGAGAGAATCAGAAAGAACGACTCAGGCAACGCGCTCGGCAGCCGGGTGCGCCATGCTGATCGCCGACCCGTGCCCCATGCCGAGCTCGGGCGCCACCACGGACCCGCCCGCGAAGCCGTACGCGCTCTCGCTGTGCTCGGAGAGGTCGAGCCCCATGACTTCGTCCTCCTCGGTCGCGCGGAGCGAGCCGAAGATCGGCTTCAGCGCCAGGACGATCGCGACCGTCGCGAGCGGCGCGAAGACGATCACGAACGCGATGCCCTTCAGCTGCACCATGATCTGGTGCGCGTTGCTCTCGACGCCCGAGCCGAGCGTCACCGCGAAGATGCCGGAGGCGAGGGCGCCCCACGTGCCGCCGAGGGCGTGCACGCCGAACACGTCGAGCGAGTCGTCGTAGTCGAGGGCGGGCTTCAGGAACGTGCAGGCGAGGTAGGAAACCACCGAGACGCCGGCGCCGATCCAGATCGCGCCCATCGGCGAGACGTTGCCGCACGCCGGGGTGATGGCGACGAGACCGGCGACGGCCGCCGTCGCTCCGCCGAGCGCGGTCGGCTTCCCGCGGTGCATGACCTCGATGAGCGCCCACATGACGACCGCCGTCGACGCCGCCGTCGACGTGTTCAAGAAGGCGAGGGTCGCGAGCGGGCTCGCGCTGAGCGCGCTGCCGGCGTTGAAGCCGAACCAGCCGGTCCAGAGGAGGCCGGCGCCGACCATGCAGAGGGGCAGGCTGTGCGGGGGCATCGCTTCCTTGCCGAGGCCGCGGCGCTTGCCGAGCATGATCGCGAGGACGAGCGCCGAGAAGCCGCTCGACATGTGGACGACGAGGCCGCCGGCGAAGTCGATCGCGCCCGCCTTGAAGATCCAGCCCTCACCGCCCCACACCATGTGAGCGATCGGGCAGTACACCGCGAGGAACCACACCGTGATGAACGCGCACCAGGCGCTGAACTTCATGCGCTCGGCGACCGCGCCGAGGATCAGGGCGGGCGTGATGATCGCGAACATGCCCTGGAACATCACGAAGAGGTACTCGGGAATGTTGCGCGGCGGCGACGCGAAGTTCGCGATCACCGAATCCATCGTGATGCCGGAGAGACCGACCTTCGAAAAGTCGCCGATGAAGGCGTTGCCGGTGCCGAACGCGAGGCTGTAGCCGACGAGGACCCACAGCACGCCGACGATGCCGGCGGACAGCATGCACTGCATGAGGACGTTCAAGATATTCTTGGCGCGCACCAGGCCGCCGTAGAAGAGCGCGAGTCCGGGGAGCGTCATCATGAGGACGAGCGCAGATGCCGTGAGCACCCACGCGGTGTCGCCGGAGTCGATGACCGGCGGTGCGGCTTCGGCGGCGGCCTCGGCAGCTTCTTCGGCGAGCGCGAGGCCGGTGGAGAGCATCGTCAGCGCGGTCGCGCCGAGCGTGGCCCGAGTGGGCAGATTCCATCGATTGGCGAGCTTCATTTCGTTTTCCCTCCTGGGTTGTGGCTCGTAGTGCGGTCGCACCACGGTGGGGCGCCGTTGCGAAGCCAGGAGAGCAAGGTGCGTGCCCGATAAGCGCGGCCCATAAGCCCTTGCGATGGCACTGCCCCGCCGGACGGCAGGGTCGGGGTTGCTCAGTTAACCTTCAGCCCTGCCGGTTTTGCGGGCAGGCGGCGGAGGGGTTCCCGGCGCCGGCCACGCCGATCAGCAGCCGCAGTCGGGACGCGCGCTTACGGCGAGGCTTTCGATCGTGGCGGCGTTGACGTCGTACGCGAGGAGCCGCCCGGTGAAGGGCGTCCCGATCGCGAGCAGCGCCTTCACGACCTCAGTCGCGACCACGGTGCCGAGGGTCGCGTCGCGAAGCATGGCGAGCGGGAACCCGCCGTCGCGCGCATCGCGGCTCGCGAGCGCGCAGCGCGGGCAGGGCGGCACGCCGCCGGCGTACCCGCCCGTGATCCAGATCCGGACGGGCGCCCGATCACGCCACGGGGCGAGCGTGGCGGCGCTCGCGTCGGGGCTGCCGCCGCTCACGACGAGGACATCGACCGCATCCGGCGCGTCGGCGAGGGCCGTGAGGGTGCAGTCGCGCTGCTCGGGATCGACGCCGCCGTGGAGCGCCGGCTCGGCCGCGATCGCTCCGACCCCGGCTGCGGCGAGGTACCCGACCACGCGCGCCGCCGCGACGTCCGTCCCGGCGACGGCGACCCGCGATGCGAGGAGGCGTTCCTGACCGCGCGGCCCGACCTCCTTCAGGATCAGCTGCCGGCTGTAGCGCTCGATCCGTTCGTCATCGAGCCTCATGGCTCGTCGCTCGGAGCCCCATGGCTCGTCACTCGAACCGGCACGGGCGCTCGTTCACTCGTCGTGGTCGAGCCAGAGGTTCGTGCTCAGGTACCGGAGCCCGAAGTCGCAGAAGATCGTGACGATCGTCCCGCGCTCGAGCCGGCGCGCGATCTCGAGCGCGCCGACGAGATTCGCGCCCGACGACTGCCCGACGACGATCCCCTCCACCGTGCCGAGCTTGTGCACCATCTCGTAGGCATCCTCGGTGCCGACGGGGATCTTCTCGTCGAGCTCCTCTTCCTTGTAGATGCCGGGCACGATCGACGAGGCCATGTGCTTCAGGCCCTCCAGACCGTGGAAGGCGTCGTCGGGCTCGACGCCGATGATCTGGATCGCGGGGTTCAGCTTCTTGAGGCCGCGGCCGGTGCCCATGATCGTGCCGCCGGTCCCGAGGCCGGTCACGAAGTGGGTGACCTCGCCGTTGGTCTGCTTCCAGATCTCGGGCGCGGTCGTGCGCTCGTGGGCCTCCGGGTTCGCTTCGTTGAAGTACTGATCGGGCTTGAAGTACTTCTCCGGGTTCTTCTTGAGGATCTCGCGGCAGAGTCGGATGGCGCCGTCCGACCCTTCGAGGCCGCTCGAGAAGATGATCTCGGCGCCATACGCGCGGATGATCTTCTTCCGTTCGACGCTCACGTTCTCGGGCATCACGAGCTCGACCGGATACCCGAGGGCCGCCCCGATCATCGCGAGCGCGATCCCGGTGTTGCCGGAGGTCGAATCGATGATCGTCTTGCCCGGGCGGAGCAGGCCCTTCGCGATCCCGTCCCGGATCATGTTGAGGGCCGGCCGGTCCTTCACCGAGCCGCCCGGGTTGAACCCTTCGAGCTTGGCGTAGACCCGGACGGCGGGCGGGAGATCGCGGGTGAGGACCCGGATCCGGACGAGCGGCGTGTTGCCGACGAGGTCGAGGACGCTCGCAGTGCCGCCGGTCGCGTTGGCGCCGGTGGGCATGGAGCGTGCGCTCAGGCTGTCGGCTCGGGGCGCGCGGAGGCGCGCACGCCGCCGGCGATCGCCGGCACGATCGAGATCTCGTCGCCCTCTTTCACGGGCGTGTCGAGGCTCGAGAGGAAGCGGATGTCCTCGCCGTTCACGTAGACGTTGACGAAGCGGCGGACCTTTCCGGCGTCGTCGCAGATGCGCTCTTTCAAGCCGGGGTGGCGGCCCTCGACGTCCTGGACGACCGCGGCGACGGTGGCGCCGCTCGCCGTGACGCTCTCGGCGCCGCCGGTGAACTTGCGAAGCGGGGTAGGGATACGAACCGAAATCGGCATGATGAAAAGTCTCCTTCCTTGAAGGGGCTCTTCTAGCTGGTGCTCGCGCCCGCAGCCACAGGTGGCGCGAGGTGGCGGCACGCCGGACACGCGGGGTTCCGCCGCAGGCGCACGTGGCGCCAGCGTCCGGCGAGCGCGTCGTAGGTGAGGAGCCGGTCGGTCAGGAGCCCGCCGCTTCCCGTGACGAGACGGACCGCTTCCGCCGCCTGGAGCGTCCCTATGGTGCCCGCCATGGAGCCGAGCACCCCGGCTTCCTGGCACGAGGGGACGCTACCTTCCTCGGGCGGCGCGCCGAAGAGGCACCGATAGCAGGCCGAGGTCCCGGGCAGGATCGTCATGAGCTGGCCGAGGAATCGCACGATCCCCGCGTGCACGAGCGGCGTCCGGAGGCCGACCACCAGGTCGTTCACCAGGAACTTCGTCGTGATGCCGTCGGTCGCGTCGATGACGCAGGCGGCGCCGGCGACCAGCTCGGCGGCGTTCTCGGCGTCGAAGCGGGCGGCGGTCGTCCGGAGCGTCAACTCGGGGTAGCGGGTGCGCAGCGTCTCGGCGGCGGAGTCGACCTTCGGACGCCCGAGGTCGGCCGTCCGGTGCAGGAGCTGGCGGTGCAGGTTCGAGCGCTCGACGCGGTCGTGGTCGACGAGCGATAGCCGGCCGACGCCGGCGGCGGCGAGCGCGTCGGCGGCGGCACAACCGAGCGCACCGACGCCGATCACGAGCACGGTGGCGTCCCCCAGCCGCGACGCCGTCGGCACGGAGGTCATGGGCGGGCTCCCCGGTCGAGGACTCGGGGGTCCTCTAGTGCCCCGTACGGAACACTAGTAGCGTCCCGTACCCATGCCGCCCATGCCCGCGCCGCCCATGGCGGCGCCGCGTCCGATCGGCTGGTACGCGGCGGGATCGCCGGTCCCGCCGGGCATCTTCGGGCCGGTCGCGGGATCGACGAGCGCCGGGGTCGCGACGATCGTGCCGCCGGTGTCGCTCGGGCCGTAGCTCTCGACGAGCTCGGCGAGCAGCGCGTCCGTGATCGGAGTCCGTGCCCCCGGGACGGCGCCCTCCAGGCGCGAGCCGGGACCGCTCTCCGGCATGCTCGCGTAGATCGCGGCGCGTTCGTCGGCGGCCGCGCGCACTTTCTCGGCGGCGGGCGCGTCGCCCCGCTCGTCGTACGCCTTGGCGAGATCCTGGAGCGCGTGCGTCGCGGCGACCGTGTCCGGAAACTTCTCGAGGATCGATTTCACCCGATTCTCGCCGGCGCGCATGTTGTCCTGGCTGAAGTAGAACTTCGCGACGCGGCGATCGTGCTCGGCCATCGACTCGCGGCAGCGGGCCATGCGTCGGCGTGCCTTCGGCGTGTACACGCTGTCGGGGTAGCGGTCGATCACGACGCGGTACCACCCCTGCGCGTTGTCGGCGGCACCCTGGTCGCGGTCGGGTGTCGTCATCTGTTTGTCGAAGCTCTTGCCGAGCAAGTAGTAGACCTTCGGCAGCTCCGGGCTCATCGGATGCATGCGCTGGAAATCGTTGAAGGCCGCGATCGCCTCGGCGTACTGCTTCTTCTTGTAGTGCGATTCGGCGATCGTGAGCTCCGCCTCCTCGGCGTGGGGATCGAACGGATACTGATCGAGGAGATTCTTGTAGCTGGTGATCGCGACCTCGTAGTTCTCTTCGCCGAAGGCGCTTTTGCCCTCGGTATAGTACTGGTCGGCGGTCAGGCGCGGCGTCGTGCCGCACGCGGCTCCGAACGCGACGAGCAGCAACGTCGGAGCGACGCGGCGTAGAAGCATCGCGATTTCCTAACCGATGCCATGCGGGGACGCAATCGTCGCGTCGACCGTCGAAGCGCCCACGTCCGCACCGGCACGTCGGAGGATCAGGAGCGCGCCGAAATTGTACGTCGCGTGCGCGACGATCGCGGGGACGAGCGAGCCGGCGGTGAGCGCGAGCGCACCGAACGCGGCGCCGACGAGCGTCGCCCAGACGAAGTACACGCGGCACAGCGCGTGCAGCGCGCCGAAGCAGAGACTCGAGAGCACGAGGCCGATCTCGGGCAGGAGCACGCCGCGGAAGAAGAGCTCCTCGGTGAGGCCGGACAGCGCCGCGATCACGACCACGTCGCGGGTGTCGAGGCTCCGGCTGAACGGCAGCAGGACCTCGGTCCATACGCGGCGCATGGACGGCGATCGGAGGAGGAGGGGAATCGTCGCCCAGAGCGCCGCTCCCGCGGCGACCCCGACTCCGACCGCGCCGACGCTCGGTACGAGGTCGGCCGCGAGCGGCAGCCCGCGTGCCCACGCCCAGACGACCGACAGGACCACGAGGCCGATCGACAGGAGCCACTCGAGACGGAGGAACGCGGTGCGCGACATTCGTATCTCTCGTCCGCGCGCTGCGATGCCGTGCGTCGACGGCGCACGGCCCGCGCGGGCTTGTCCGCGCGGCGCGATGCCGTGTCGTCGACGGCGCACGGCCCGCGCGGGCTTGACCGCGCGCGCGCGGCAGGTCTTTAGCATAGCCGGCCCGATTCGCGGGCGGCAACGCGCAATGGTGACCCACGAGCTCACGGACATGTGGCGCAACACGCGGATGGTCGTGCTGACCGCGATGTGCGCGTCCTTCTACGCGGCCGTGCTGATCCCGTTCATGGTCGTGCCCATCATTCCGGGCGTGACGCACTTCCGACCGGCGAACGCGCTGCCGGTCGTGTGCTCGTTCCTCTTCGGGCCCGCCGCCGCGTGGGGGGCGGCGATCGGCAACCTGATCGGCGACTTCTTTGCCGGTCTCGGTCCCGGCGACGTGTTCGGCTTCACCGGCAACTTCCTCTACGCGCTCGCGCCGTATCGCCTCTGGCGGGCGTGCGCGATGGGCGATCCGGTGCCGCGGACGCCCGGCGCCTGGGTGCTGTTCGTCGTCGTGGTCGCGATCGGCGCGGGGCTCTGCGCGGCGACGGTCGGCTTCGGCCTCCAGATCCTCGGCTTCGTGCCGTTCGCCGTGCTCGCGAACGTCGTCATCGTGAACAACATGCTGACGTCGCTCGTGCTGGGGCCGTTGCTGCTCGCGGTGCTCTATCCGCGCGTGCGGCGCGTCCGGCTTCTTCACACCGACGTCCTCGGGCCGCGGCCGCCGCTCTCGGCCGGGCGCCGCGCGCTCGGCGTCGGGCTCGCGCTCGCCGGCGCGCTGATCGCGTTCGGCGGCGGCAACCTCACCGCGGCGGGCGTGCTGCCCGCGCTCGTCGCCGACGCTTCGCCCAACGCGGCCCTCGCGCTCGTCGTCGTCCCGGGGATCGTGATCGCCGCGATCGGGCTCGCGCTCCTGTGAGCCGTCTCGAGGTTCGCGACCTCAGCTGTCGGTACGATGATCCGACGGTGCAGGCGCTCGCCGGCGTGTCGCTCGCCGCGGCGCCCGGCGAGCTCGTCGCGATCATGGGGGCCAGCGGCGCCGGGAAGTCGACGCTCCTCCGCTGCATCAACGCGCTCGTGCCGTCGCTGGCGCCCGCCGCGTGCGGCGGCTCGATCCGTCTCGGCGACGCGGAGCTCCTGGGGGCGCAAGTCGGCGCGCTCGCCGGGCGGGTGGCGATGGTGTTCCAGGACTTCGAGGCGCAGCTCTTTTCGACCAACGTGCGGCTCGAGGTGGCTTTCGGTCCGGGACAGCTCGGCGTGCCGCCCGCCGAGATCGCCGCTCGGGTCGAGCGTACGCTGGCACTGGTGAACCTGACGGCGCTCGTCGGGCGCGACCCGTCGACGCTCTCCGGCGGCCAGAAACAGCGGCTCGCGATCGCGAGCATCCTCGCGATGGAGCCGCAGGTGCTCTTGCTCGACGAGCCCGCGACCGACCTCGATCCGATCGGCCGGCGTGAGCTCTATGCCGCGCTCGAAGGCGTGCGGGGCGACGCCCTCGTGCTGCTCGCGGTCGAGCACGAGGTCGACCCCGTCGTGACGGCGGATCGTCTCGTCCTCATGAAAGAGGGTCGCGTCGTCGCGAGCGGGCCGGCGGCGGCGCTCGTGCGCGACGTCGATCTCTTCCGCGAGTGCGGCGTCCGGCCGCACGATCTCGCGGTGCTGAGCGCGCGGCTCGGAGTCGAGCTGCCGCTCGACGTGGAGGGCGCCGTCGCCGCGCTGCGTGCGCGCGGCGTCGCGAAGGCGATCGCGCCGACCGTCGCGGCCGAGCCGGGGTCCGCGGCCGGTCCGCCGATCCTCGAGGTGCGCCAGCTCTCCCGGACGTACGAGGGCGGAACCCGTGCGCTCCGCGACGTCAGTACGACGATCGGCGCCGGCGAGTTCGTCGCGCTGATCGGCCAGAACGGCTCGGGCAAGACGACGCTCGCGAAGCACCTGAACGGCTTGCTGCAAGCGGAGAGCGGCGTCGTCCGCCTCGACGGCACCGACCTCGCGACGCTGCCGCTCGAGCGCGTCGCGCGCGAGGTCGGGTACGTCTTCCAGAACCCGGATCACCAGCTCTTCGCGGCGACGGTCGCGGACGAGGTGGCGTTCGGACCGCGCAACTTCGGGCTCGACGGCGCGGCGCTCGCGGCCCGCGTCGACGAGACCCTCGCCGCGGTCGGGCTCGCGGACGTCCGCGACGAGGATCCGTTCCTGCTGCGCAAAGGCGACCGCCAGCGTCTCGCCGTCGCGACCGTGCTCGCCATGGCGCCCCGCGTGCTCATCCTCGACGAGCCGACGACCGGACTCGACTATCCGCAACAGCGCGTGATGCTCGAGCTGCTCGCGCGCCTCCGCGCCGCGGGCACGACGATCATCGTCATCACGCACAGCCCGTGGGTCGTCGTCGAGTTCGCGGAGCGCGCGCTCCTCATGCGTGGCGGCGAGCTCGTGTTCGACGGCGCACTCGACACGCTGCTCGGCGACGAGGCGCTCCTGCGCTCGGCGGCCTTCGAGGCGCCGCCGGCGGCGCGCGTCGCGCGCGCGCTCGGCATTCCGGCGCGGACGGTCGACGACCTGGCGCGCGCGCTCGGAGCGAAGGACTGACCGATGGCGCTCTCGCTCTACCTCGAGCATCCGAGCTGGCTGCACCGCCGGCATCCGGTCGGGAAGGTGCTGGCGCTCGCGACGCTCTTCGTGGCGGCGTTCCTGATCGACCATCCGGCGCTGCTGGCGCCGCTCCTCGTGATCGTGCTGGCGATCGCCGCGAGCGCGAGGACGTTGCCCGTGCTGTACCGCATGCGGTGGCTGATGATCCCGGTCTTCGTCTTCACCACGATCATCTGGACGATCTTCTATCCGGCAACCGCTGACGGGCCCGTCGATCGCTGGGTCGCGCTCCGCTACGGCCTCGGCATGGCGCTGCGGCTCGAGACGTTCCTCGCGACCGGGTTCGTCTTCCTCGCGACGACGACGATCGAGGAGTTCGCGTTCGCGCTCGCGCGGCTCGGGGTGCCGTACCGCGTCGGCTTCGTGCTGACGCTCGCGTTCCGGCTCGTGCCGGTCTTCCTCGATGCCGCGCTCACGGTGCGCGACGCCCAGCGCTGCCGCGGCCTCGACTTCACCGTGGGGTCCGTCCGGCAGCGCATCGCGCGCTACGTGCCCGTGATCGTGCCCGTCTTCATCGGCGGGCTACGGCGCGCCGATCAGATGGCGTTCGCCCTCGAGGTGCGCGGGTTCAACTCGGGCCGCACGCGGACGTCACTGCCGCGGCCCGGCTTCGACGGCGGGGACGTGCTGCTGGTCGCCGTCGCGACGGTGGTGATGGCGGTGGCCATCGCACTCCGGGTCGCGGGCGTCGGGCGGCTGGTGGTGCAGTGACGAACCGGCTGGGCGCGCGGTGAGACGCCCGATCGCGGCGCTCCTCGCCGCTCTCGCGTTGCTCGCCGCGCCGCGTGCCGCCGCGGCATGGGGGCTCGCATCGCATCGGTGGATCGCCACACAGGCGGCCGACCTCGTCGCCGGCTCGTGCCCGCAGCTCGCGCGCGCGCCGCGCTCGGCGCTCGCCGATGCGGCCGTGGCGCCCGACACCGTGCTCAAGCGCCGCGAGGGCAGGCGCGAGGGCGTTCGGCACTTCCTGAACCTGGATCACTACGGGCCGCCGCCGTTCCGAGCGTTGCCGCGCGATCGCCACGCCGCCGAGGCCAAGTTCGGCCGGCGCATCGTCGAACGCGAGGGCGTCTTGCCGTGGCACGGCGCCGCGGTGGCGCGACGCCTCCGTGACGAGCTCGCCCGTGGCGACGTCGCGAGCGCGGTCGTGACGGCCGGGCATCTGGCGCATTACGCGGGCGATGCGACCATGCCGCTCCACGCGACCATCAATCACAACGGCGAGCGCACCGGCCAACGCGGCTTGCATCGCCGCGTCGAGGCGCGGCTCGTCGACGGCGACCTCGGCGAGTACACGCGCCGCGCCTGGAAGGTGGACCGCCGCCGGCCGATCGCCCCCGAGGGCGCGTCGGGCGCGCTCTTCGCCGCCCTCGAGCAGGGGTACGACCGACTCTCGGCCGTACTGGCCGCGGATCGGAACGCCCGGCGCGACACCAAGGTCGGGTCGCGACTCTACTACCGCCGCCTCCATGCCGATCTCGCCGACGTGCTCGCGGAGCAGCTCGGCGCCGCGGTGGTGCTGACCGCTGCCCTGTGGGAAGGCGCCTGCGCGCCTTCGCCCTCCGCCGGTCGCCGTCCCGATCGCCGGCGCTGACGGCCCGTTGACGACCCGGGACTCGGTGTTTACCGCCGCGGCGGACGATGTCGGCCGAGTCCCACCTCCATACGGTATTGGTCGTCGATGACGACCCGGGAGCTCTCGACGGGCTCGTGTAGTACCTCCAAAGCCACGGTCTCGACGCGGTCGGGGCACGCGGGGCGCAGGACGCGCTCCAACGTCTGCGCGACGGCGTGCAACCCTGTCTGGTCCTGCCGAAGCCCGTACATCCGTCCGACGTCGCGGAGGCGGTCGAGCGCTATTGTCATCGGCGGTGCTGAGGCGTTCGGAATGGCGCCTGCGGCCGCCGTCGTGACGTGACCGGCGTTGCCCCCCGGGGCCGAGCACGCTAGTCTCCCGCGCTCCGCGGAATCGCCCACGGCCGGGTCGTTCGCCCGCCGTCGGGCCGCATCGACACCCACTACCGACGTCGCAGAAAGGAATCGCCCCACATGGCAAGTCTCGTCCCCGCCCACGGCGGGCTCGCTGAGCCGCTCGATCTCACCGTTTCCGCCGCAGAGGAGGCCGCGTTCAAGGCCGAGCTCGCGGCGCTTCCGAAGGTACCGGTCTCCGATGCCGACCTCTCGACCGTGTATCGCTTCGGCGACGGCGCGCTGAGCCCGCTCACCGGCCCCATGGACGGGGCGACCTACAATCAGGTCCTCGATCAGGCGTTCATCGAGCACAAGGGCAAGCGCTACGCGTGGACGATCCCGCTCGCGTTCCCGGTGACGGCCGACCTCGCGAAGACGCTGAAGAAGGGCCAGGCCGTGGCGCTCGTGAACGCCGCCGGCACGCCGGTCGCGCGCCTCGAGATCAGCGACGTGTTCGCGTGGGACAAGGCCAAGTACCTGAAGAGCGTCTACGGCACCGAGCGCACCGATCATCCCGGCGCCGACATGGTGCTGAAGGGCGACGCCGACGCGACCCACCTGGTCGGCGGCACGATCCGCGTGCTGCCGCAGCCGAAGGACGCCGAGTTCGGCAAGTACGTCCTCTCGCCGCGCGACGTGCGCGCGCTCTTCGCGAAGAAGGGCTGGAAGCGCGTCGTCGCGTTCCAGACCCGCAATCCGCTCCACCGCGCCCACGAGTACGCCCTGGTGTACGGCCTCGAGGTGCTCATCCGTGAAGGGCACGACGCGGGCGCGGTCCTCAATCCACTGATCGGCGAGACCAAGGGCGACGACGTCAACGCCCGCGTGCGCATGAAGACCTACGAGGCGCTGATCGACAACCGCTCGCTCGGCGAGGGCGACAGCGACCAGGCGCTCTGGGGCCCGCGGAAGGAGTCGGTGCCCGATCGCGTGCTGCTCCTCGGGCTCGACATCAAGATGTTCTACGGCGGGCCGAAGGAAGCCGTGATGCACGGCATCTACCGCCAGAACTTCGGCTTCACCGACATCATCATCGGCCGGAAGCACGCCGACGCGCCCTACTACGACGGCACCGCGATCTGGGGCGACTTCGACGCGCAGGAGATCTTCGACAAGCTCGGCGGCGATCTCCAGATCAAGCCGCTCAAGGTCGGGTTCGCCGCGTACTACGAGTCGGCCGGCCGCGTCGACCTGATGGATCTGCACAAGGACGAGAAGCCCGTCTTCATCTCCGGCAAGGACGTCCGGAAGACGTTGGTCGAGGGCAAGGAAGTCGACCCGCGCATCATGCGGCCGTCGACGTCGCGCATCCTCGCCGAGGCGATGAAGGGTCTCGCCTAGCTCGCATCACGGGAGCGGGCGCGTCGCGGCGCGCCCGCTCCCCTCACGGGTCGCGCCCCGGCCGTATCGGGCCGAGGGCTCCCGTCGAGGTACCTGCGATCGCCCTCGTCGTCGGCGGTCGGGGCAGATCAGACGCGGCGGGCGAGCCAGCGTCGCAGCGTCCGACGCGGGAATTTCCACCAGTTCGCCTCGAGCTGCGCCGCGAGCTGATCGCGCTCCCAGCGGACGCTCGCGAGCTCGGCCCCGAGCGCGGCCGTCTGTCGCTGGAAGTAGTCGCGTTGCGCGTACGCTTCGTCGTCGAAGAGGTGGCTCCAGCGCTCGACGTACGCCGCGACCGCCGCGAGCTCGGCGGGAAGATCGTCGGCACCCGCGGCCGTCTGCTCGGCGATGACGGTGCGATACAACGCGACGAGATCGTCGACCGCGGCGTCGAGGCCGGCGACCGCGCGAATGCGACGCGACACCTCCGCGGCGTCCCGCGGGTCGTAGCGCGCGATCTCCGCCAGAAGGGGCTCGGGCGCGAGCGGTGTCTGCAGCGTTCGCGTACCGAAGTTCGCGAGGCGGAGCGCGTCGAGGTTCGCGGACGTGACCATCGGCCCGATGCCGCGAAAATCGCAGAGCACGACGGCGGTGCCGACGGCGAGCGCTTCGAGGGCGCTCCGGCCTTTCGCGAACACGAGGTCGTAGGTGCCGAGGACCGCTTCGGGCGTGGCGACGGCCGTCCCGGCACCCGACCCGACGACGTCCAACGGCAGGCCGGCGCGCGCGCATGCCTCGCGCACCGCGACGAGATGCGTGTCCTCGCGCGCGTAGTTGCTGAAAAGGAGCGCGCGTGCCGGTCGTGGCGGCAAGGCGCCGCGCGACGCGAAGCGTGCGAGGTCGACGGCGTTCGGCCGCAGGTGCACCTGCGCCGCGGGGATCGCGTGCTCGAACGTGAGCCGGTCGCGCACGGTGCCGTCGACGGGCACGTACCGGCGGAGGCGCGGATGGCGTGGTGGCGCGTCGTGCCAGGCGCGCCAGTCGTGGCAGAAGAAGACCGCGGGAACGCCCGGGAAGCGCAGCAGCGCGGCCATCGTCTGCGGGTGGTGATGGCCGTGGATGACGTCCGGACGCCGCGCGATGCGGCCGAGGTCGTCCACGACGGGCACGGTGGTCTTGCGGATCTCGGTCGCGAGGTCGCCGAGCGTCGGGCTGTAGACGACCGGCGTGTGGCCGCGAGCTTGGAGCGCGCGGGCGAAGTCGCGGATCGCGACTTCCGTGCCCGTGCGCGACGCGAGCCTGATGTTGGTGAGCAGGACGGTGAGCCCGCTCATCGCGGTGCCCGCGGCCCGTTCACCGCGCGTGCGCGGCGAGAGCCTCCGCCAGCGGCATCATGTGCTCGCGGTGGCGCAGGACGCGCGCATACGCACCGGCGGCGACCTGATACTCGCCGAACTGCTCGTAGAAGGGCGTGACGCCTTCCGCCGGCGCCCACGGCGCGTCGTCCTCGAGCCGGCGGAGGCACTCGTGTTCGAACGCGGAATCCCCCCAGGTGCGGCGCGCGTGGTCGACCTCGCCGACGAGATCGGGATAACTCTCCGCGACCGTGAGCTTCCGCGCGACGTCGGCGGGGGCGAGCGCGAGTCGCGCCACCTCGCCCCGACCGATCGCCTCGTCGGGACGGCCGACCAGGGTGAAGTCCCATCGGGTGATCGCGCGACCGGTGCGCGCCACGGCGCAATCGATCACGAGCCGGCACGCGTCGTGACCCGGGTTGTAGCCCTCGGCGGCGTCACCGACGACGTGGTCGATGTCGGTCGCGACGAGTCGTTCCGCAAGCTCGTCCGCGAGCCGGATGAAGGGCGCATGATCGCGATCGAGGATCGCGGTGTACAGCTCGCGGTCCGACCAGCGGCCGAAAATTTCACCGGTGCGCGCGCCGGCGTCGCCGAGGACGGCCGCCGTGGAGGCCACGCGCGACGTGCCGAGCGATCCCGCGCCGTCGGTCAGCACGTGGACCTCGGGCCGTACGCGTGCGAGCCACGCGTGCAGGCGGAGCTCGTGTCCCGGATGCGCGACGACGAGGGCCGCTCGCGCGTCCGGCGCGAGCACCGCATCGGCGGCGGTCAGGGGCTCCGCGCGCACCACGCTCCCAGTCGCCTGGCGCATCGCCCGGCGTTGTACCGACGGCGGGTCGGAAGCGCAACGCGGCTGCCCCGCGCGTGATGCCGTGTGCAGCTCGAGGGCCGGTTCGGGAAAGCCTGACCATCCGCGAAGTGCGCCCCTGACGCGCAATCGAACTGCGCCGCTCCCCGATCCCTTGAGTCTTCGCCTCGGACACGGCAACTAGCCGCGATGCGAACGCGTTCTTCGAAGTTGGTGATGCTGGTGACGGCGCTCGTGCTCGCCGTCGCGACGACGGCGCATGCCGAGCCCGTGGTCCCGGCCTTCGGCGACGTCGATCTGGGTCTCCAGGCCGGCTACCTCTTCGGCGTCACCAACAACTCGCAGGCGGTGACCTTCATGCCGCGCGTGGGCGGCTACGTCTGGGTCGGCGACGGCGAGACGCCGGGCGCCGTGAGCTTCGGCGTCGAAGGCATCTTCACCCACTTCTACGAATCCAACAGCGCCATGGAGCTCGGCGGCGGTCCGTATCTCCGGTGGCGGTGGGTGCGGCCGTGGGTGCAGCCTTACGCCGAGGTCGGCGTCGGCATGCTCTACAACGACCTCAAGAACTTCTCGCTGAGCTCGCGCCTGCTCTTCTCGGTGAACGGCGCCGTCGGCGTGGAAGTCCCGGTCACCGATCGTCTCGGGGTGAGCGCCGGCTACCGCTTCCGTCACATCTCGAACGCGGGCCAGGACGAGGTGAACCCCGGGCTCAACACCAACATCATCTGTACCGGGGTGAGCTACCTCTTCTGACCGCGGCCGGCGTCGTCAGGGACGCGGGTTCTTCGACGCCAGCGCGGCGAGCGCGTCCGCGAACCGCGCGAGCACGTCGGCGCCGAAGAGCACGAACCGCACCTCGTCGTGCGCGTCCGGATGCGTGCGGAGGTGGTCGATGACGGTGCCGAGCGCGATCGGCGCCGCGAGCTCGACGGGATAGCCGTAGACCCCGGTCGAGATCGCCGGGAACGCGACCGTACGCAAGCCGTTCGAGGCGGCGAGCCCGAGGCTGTTCGCGTGACACGCCGCGAGCAGGCCCGGCACCTCGGGGCGCGCGCTGTAGACCGGACCCACGGTGTGGATCACGTGCCGCGCCGGAAGGTTGCCGCCGACCGTCAGCACGGCCTCACCGGTCGGCAAGCCGTCGGGATGGCGCTGCGCGCGGATGCGGCGGCACGCCGCCAGGATGTCCGGACCGCCGCGGCGGTGGATCGCGCCGTCGACGCCGCCGCCGCCGAGCAGCGTCGAGTTCGCCGCGTTCACGATCGCGTCGACGGCTTGCTCGGTGAGGTCGCCCTGCAACAACGTCAGGCGGCATTGCGCGATCGTCATCGTGGTCATGCGTACCTCCCGCAACTTGACTCGTGGGGGACCCCTTCCTAGCATGCCGCGGCTCGTGGAGGATCGCGCACACAACGGAGCGCGACGGGTCGTCGTGACGGGTCTCGGTCTCGTCACGCCCCTCGGCACCGGCGTCGAGAAGAACTGGACGGCCCTCATGGCCGGCCGCTCCGGCATCGGGCCGATCACGCGGTTCGAGTGCGCCGACTTCCCGACCCGCATCGCCGGCGAGGTCCGCGACTTCGCCCCCGAGGATTGGATCGAGCGGCGCGAGATCAAGAAGATGGACCCGTTCATCCAGTTCGCGATGGCGGCGGCGCAGATGGCGATGGATCAATCGGGGCTGAAGATCCCGCCCGCGGACGCCGATCGCGTCGGTGTGATCGTCGGCGTCGGCATGGGCGGGATCCATTCGATCGAGCAGTTTCACACGCTCTACCTCGAAAGCCGCCTCCGGCGCGTGTCGCCGTTCTTCGTGGCGAAGGTCATCGCGAACCTCGCCCCCGGGCAGATCTCGATCCGGTTCGGCGCGCGCGGCGTCAACTACACGCCGACGAGCGCCTGCGCGTCCGGCGCGACCGCCGTCGGCGAGGCGTTCCGGAACATCCGCCACGGCTACCAGGACGCGGTGATCGCGGGTGGGACCGAGGCGTCGCTCTGCGGCCTCGGGGTCGGCGGCTTCATCGCGATGCGCGCGCTCTCGACGCGGAACGACGAGCCCGAGCGGGCGAGCCGTCCGTTCGATCGCGGACGCGACGGGTTCGTCGTCGCGGAAGGCGCCGGCATCGTCGTGCTCGAGTCGCTCGAGCACGCGACCGCGCGCGGCGCCCGCATCCTCGGCGAAGTGATCGGCTACGGTGCCAGCGCCGACGCCTTCCACATCACGGCGCCCGCTCCCGGAGGCGAGGGGGCCATGCGCTGCATGCAGCAGGCCCTCGGCGACGCCGGTATCACGCCCGCCGAGGTCGGGTACATCAACGCGCACGGGACGGCGACGCAGTACAACGACGCGAGCGAGAGCGAGGCGATCCGGAAGGTTTTCGGCGCGCACGCGGACGCGCTCGCCGTGAGCTCCACGAAGTCGATGACCGGGCACACGCTCGGCGCGGCGGGGGGCATCGAAGCCGTCTACACGGTGCTCGCCCTCGACCGCCGCCGGCTGCCACCCACGATCAACTACGAAGAGCCCGATCCCGCGTGCGACCTCGACTACGTGCCGAACGCGGCGCGAGACACCGACGCACGCATCGCCCTCTCGAACTCGTTCGGGTTCGGCGGGGCGAACGCGTGCCTCGTTTTTCGCCGCTGGGACGCGTGAGCGCGCCCCGTCGGACGAGACCGCAGCCGGTACCGACGACGGCGATCGGAGGAGGGCTCGAGGTCTACGTGCTCGGCACCGCGTTCCTGACGGGCGCGATCACGCTCGTCGTCGAAATCCTGGGAACGCGCATCATGAGCCCCTATTACGGGGCCAGCATCTACGTCTGGTCGTCGCTCATCGGCGTGACGCTCGGTGCGCTCACGATCGGGTACATGGTCGGCGGAGCGGCGGCCGACCGCTGGCCGCCGCTCCGCGCCTTCGCGCTCGAGATCGTCGCGGCGGCAGTGTGGATCCTGGCGATCCCGCTGCTGCGCCAGGGCGTCCTCTCGGCGACCACGCCGCTCGGGCTGAAAGCGGGGTCACTCGTCAGCGCGTTCGTCTTGTTCGCGCCGCCGTTGGTTCTGCTCAGCATGACCGGTCCGTCGGCGATCCGGCTCGTGACGAGTGACTTCGCCGTCCTGGGACGCGGCGTCGGCAAGGTCTACGGGGTGTCGACGCTCGGCAGCACGCTCGGCGCGATCGTGACGGGCTTCGTCCTGATCCCGAGCTTCTCGGTGCCGACGCTGCTCGTCGCCTGCGCGGTCGTGCTGCTCGCGCTCGGCGGCCTCGGTCTCGCACTCGCGCGCACGACGACCGGGGCCGCGGTTGCGCTGGTGGTCGCGCTGATCGCGGCGTTCGCGGGCGCGCGGAACCCCGCGCCGGCGCCCGGCGTCGTGCACGTCGCCCACTCGTTCTACGGCGAGCTGAAGGTGGTCGAGACGCGCGACGTCAGGTTGCTCCTGCTGGACGGTATCGACAACGGATTCGTCGATCGCACGACCTTCGAGGCGCGCGCGCCCTACATCGCGTCGTTTCGCTACCTGCCGGCGGCGCGACCGGCGGCCGCGAAGGCGCTCTGCATCGGGCTCGGCGCGGGCAGCGTGCCGCGAATGCTGCACCTGCGTCACAAGATCGCGACCGAGGTCGTCGAGATCGATTCCGAGATCGTCGACATCGCGCAGCGGTGGTTCGGGTTCCCGAGCGAGATCCCGGTCTTCATCGAGGACGGACGCACGTTCATGGCGGGCGAGCGGGGCCCGTACGATTTCGTCGTGCTCGACGCGTTCCGCTCCGAGACCCACCCCGCGCATCTCTTTACCCGCGAGTTCTTCGCGCGCGTCGACGCGGCGCTGGCGCCCGAGGGCATCGTCGCGCTCAACATGGCGGGGGTTCCGACTGGTCCGGACTCCGTCGCCTGGCGCTCCGTCCGGCGGACGCTGCGCGAGCAGTTCGCCAACGTGCGGGTCTTCGCGGGCGCGGCGAGCGCCGGTGCCGAGGTGCCGATCACGAACCTGTTCATCGTGGCCTCGCACGGGCCACTGCCGAGTCCGGAGACCGCGGACCTCACGGCCCTCGCGCGGAACGAGGTTCCCGTCGGTGCCGAGGACGCGGACGCCGTGATCGTGACCGACGACTACAACCCGGTCGACGACATGCAGCGCGCGGTGCTGGTCGGATGGCGCGAGCTCGTGATCAAGCAGGCGGCGCCGTTGTTGCTCACCGACGACGCGGCCTGACCAGGTTGCTCATGCGGTGCTCGCGCGGGCGGCGGGCGTGACGGGCGCCGTCGCCGCCTCGTGCGGCCGTTCGCGTTCGTGCTCGATGTCGCCGGTGATGAGGCGCGCGCCGCGCGAGAGCGTGAGGTACGCCCACGCCCAGTTGATCAGCACGATGACCCGGTTCCGGAAGCCGACGAGGTAGAGAATGTGCACGACGAGCCAGAGAATCCATGCCGGGAGGCCCCAGAGCTTCACGCGGCCGATGTGCGCGACCGCGGCGGCGCGGCCGATCGTCGCGAGGTTGCCCTTGTCGACATAGACGAACGCGTCGCGCGGTGCGCCCGCGATCGTCGCGCCGATGGCACGCGCGACGTAGCGTCCCTGTTGCATCGCGACCGGCGCGACGCCCGGCAGCGGCGCGCCGTTCGGCTGTACCGCGGTCTGCGCGTCGCCGATCACGAAGATCTCCGGATGGCCCGGGATCGAACAGTCGGGCTCGATCTTCACGCGCCCGACTCGATCGATCGGAGCACCGAGCGACGCCACGAGCGGCGACGCCGCGACCCCCGCCGCCCAAAGCACGGTCTCGGCGGCGATCCGTTCGCTGCCGAGCGCGACCGAGGAGTCGTCGATCGCCGTCACCCGGACGCCCGTCCGCACCTCGACGCCGCGCTCGGTCAGCTCCTCGGCGGCATGCGCGGAGAGCGACTCCGGAAACGAGGCGAGCACGCGTTCTCCGGCTTCGACGAGGATCACACGCGTCTCGGTCGGGTCGATGGCGCGGAAGTCGCTCTTCATCACCTGGCGCGCGATCTCGGCGATGGCGCCCGCGAGCTCGACGCCCGTCGGGCCGGCGCCGACGACCACGATCGTGAGAAGCGCGCGGCGCGCGTCCGGGCTCGTCTCGCGCTCGGCCTTCTCGAAGGCGAGGAGGATGCGACGGCGGATCTCGAGCGCGTCCTCCAGGCTCTTCAGGCCCGGAGCGAGCGGCTCCCATTCTTCGTGCCCGAAGTACGCGTGGCGCGCGCCCGTCGCGAGGACGAGGTAGTCGTAGCCGAGTCGTCCGTCCTTCAGCACGAGCTCGCGCCGGGCGACGTCGACACTGACCGCCTCGGCGAGCAGGACGCTCGCGTTCGCCTGGCGGCGGAGGACCGAGCGGATCGGGTACGCGATGTCGGCCGGCGAGAGGCCGGCGGTCGCGACCTGATACAGCAGCGGCTGGAAGAGATGGTGGTTGCGGCGGTCGACGAGCGTCACGTCGACCGGCGCGCGCCGGAGCGCGCGCGCGGCGGCGAGCCCGCCGAATCCTCCGCCGACGATGACGACACGTGGCCGGTCGTTCCCCACGGTCAGCTCCCTCCGGTGGGGGGACCCTGCTTCAGCGGTTTGATCATGTAGGTCGTGCTGGCGCGCGCCGCGAGCTTGCCCTGGGTCCAGATGTCAACCTCGGCGTATGCGCTGCGGCGGCTCGAGCGGAGCACGTACGCTTCGGCGACGACCTCGCCCGGGGGAATCGGCTCGAGGTAGTTGATCTTCATCTCGATCGTCAGCAGCAGCGACTCGCCGCCGTAGATCGACATCAACGCCGCCGCGACGGCGGTATCGGCGAGCCCGAAGCTGGCGCCGCCGTGCATGACGCCCGCGCCGTTGCTGTGAGGGGTCGCGCTCTCGACGACGAGGCGCGCGTACCCTTGGCGGAGGTCGACGACGCGGAATCCCATCGTGCCGGGGAAGTGCTGCCGCGTGTGGGCGTTGAAGCCGTCGATCGCCTTCCGGCGCAGCTCATCGGGAAGCTCGGGGTACTGCCGCGCGTGACCGCCGCTGCCGAAGACCTCGAGAGTCGGGTGCTCGCCCATGGGTTCCGAGACTCTGCGGGCTGGGAGCGGGCTATGCAAGTTGCTGCCGAGTGCGCGGTAGCGGGTCAGTTCGGTTCTGGGCGACACGCGGCGAAGCCGATCCGTCTTCGTCGCCGGCCCGGCTCGCCCGAACTCGCTCCGCCCCCGCCCCCCTCCCATCCCGGCTCCGCTCAGACAGCGGGCTCGCTTTTCGGACCGGCTCCTCGTCGGATGCCTCGGCTCTCGCCGCTATGTCGCCCAGAACCGAACTGACCCGCTACCGGGTACGCGGTGGTGCGCGTGCGTCGCGGCGTTGCGCGTGGTAAGCGCGCCGCGCATGACGGCCTACGCTGATGAGCTGGCGCTCGCGCGTCGCGCCGCCGAGGAGGCGGGTCGCTTCGCGCTCGGGCACTTCAAGACGGGCCTCACGGTGGAGGCGAAAGCCGACGGCAGTCCGGTGACGCTCGCCGATCGGGGAGCGGAGGAGCGGCTGCGGGCGGTGCTCGGCGCGGCGTGTCCCGCCGACGGCATTCTCGGCGAGGAGCTCGGCGAGGCGGCTGGCACGAGCGGTCGGCGCTGGATCATCGATCCGATCGACGGCACGCAGTCGTTCATTCGCGGCGTGCCGCTCTGGGGCGTGCTCGTCGCCCTCGAGGACCGCGGCGAGTGCGTCGTCGGCGTGGTGGCGCTTCCCGCGCTCGGCGAGACGCTCTGGGCCGCGCGCGGCGGCGGGGCCTTCGTGAACGGCGCGCCGGCGCGCGTCTCGGCGGTGCGCACGCTCGCCGACGCGACGGTGCTCACGAGCGACGGCGGCCCGCGCCACTTCGGGGACAAGCACGCCGGCTTCCAGGCGTTGCTCGGCCGCGCGGCACGCCATCGCGGCTGGGGCGACTGTTACGGCTACGCGCTCGTCGCGACGGGCCGCGCCGAGGTGATGCTCGATCCGCTCATGAACGCGTGGGACGCGGCGGCGGTGAAACCGATCATCGAGGAAGCGGGCGGGACGTTCTGCGCCTGGGACGGCGCGCCGACGATCTACGGCGGCTCGGCGCTCGCGATGCCGGCCGCCCTTCGCGACGACGTGCTCGCGACGCTGAAGAGCAACGCGTGACACGCGCGTAGGCACGTGCGCATCGCCTTGCGAGCTTGATTCCGTAAGCGTCGTCGCTTTAGCTGGTCGCCATGGTCGTCGCTCGGCTGCTGGGGATCGCGCTCGTCTGCTCGGCTCTGCTCGCGTCGCCGCTTCGCGCGGCCGACTACTACGTCAAGAACGGCGGCAACGACGGGCTCGACGGGCTCACGCTCGCGACCGCCTGGGCGACGCTGAATCACGCCGCCGATCAGGTCGATCCCGGCGACACCGTGCACGTGCAGAACGGCAACTATCAGGGGTTCTACCTCGACCGCTCCGGTAGCCCGGGCTCGCCGATCACGTTCGTCGCCGACGGCGACGCGGTCGCGATCACGAGCGACAACGGCGCGACGCCCGACGGCATCAACGTCGAGGGGGCGAGCCACGTGATCATCGACGGATTCGTCGTGAACGACCGGACGCGCGCCGGCATCCGAGCGGTGCTCGGTTCTCACGTGACGGTGCGCAACTGTAAGGCCGGCCACAACGGCCGCTGGGGCATCCTCACCGGCTTCGTCGACGACTTCACGGCCGAGAACAACGAGACGCACCACTCGGTCGCCGAGCACGGCATCTACGTCTCGAACAGCGGCGACCGGCCGATCCTGCGCGACAACCACTCCCACGACAACTACGCGAACGGCATCCACATGAACGGCGACGCGTCGCTCGGCGGCGACGGCGTGATCTCGAACGCGCTCGTCGAGCGGAACCTGATCCACGGCAACGGTGTGGGCGGCGGCTCGGGCATCAACATGGACGGCGTCGTGAACAGCGTCGTCCGCAACAACCTGCTCTACGACAATCACGCGAGCGGCATCAGCCTGTACCGCATCGACGGCGGCTCCGGCTCGAGCGGGAATCTCGTCGTCAACAACACGATCGTGAACGCGTCGGACGGGCGGTGGTGCGTCAACATCACGGACGGCTCCACCGGGAACCGCGTCGTCAACAACGCGCTCTACAACCTCCACGCGTTCCGCGGCGCGATCACCATCGACCCCGCGAGCCGCCCCGGCTTCACGAGCGACTACAACGCGGTGATGAGCCGCTTCAGCCTCGACGACGGCGACTCCGTCGTGAGCCTCGCGACGTGGCAGGGGCAGGGCTACGACACGCACTCGTTCGTCGCGACGCCGGCCGACCTCTACGTCGCGCCGGGCAGCGACTACCACTTGAAGCCCGGCAGCCCCGCGATCGACGCGGGCAACGCGGCCGACGCGCCGAGCACCGACATCGACGGCAACCCGCGTCCGGTCGGAACGGATCCGGACATCGGCGCGTACGAGGTGCAGCTCCTCACGTGCGGCGACGGCGACGCGGATCCCGGCGAGCAGTGCGGCGAGCCCGGCCTCTCGTGCGCCGATCCGTGCACGACGTGCAGCGGCTGCACTTGTGTCGCCGCGCCGCCGGTCTGCGGCGACGATCTCGTCTGCGGCAGCGAGGCCTGCGAGGACGACGCGCAGTGCGGCGGCGGCGAGGTCTGTAGCGGTTGCCAGTGCGTGAACCCGCCGCTCTGCGCGAGCGGCATCCCGCTCGGGAAGGCGTCGCTCAAGATGCGCGTGAGCCCGGCGAGCCTGCGGCTCCAGGCCGAGGCGGTGATCCCGAAGCCGTGGAGCGGCGTCGATCCGGATGCGAACGGGCTGCGCGTCGTCGTGGACGGCGTCAGCGGCGGCGGCGGAATCGACGTCACCATCCCGGGCGGTGCCGGCTGGAAGGTGAACCGGACGGGCACGCAGTGGACGTACGGCGAGAAAACCGGCGCCGTCGGCGGCATCACCAAGGTCGTCGTGAAGGACCGCTCGAAGACGCAGAACGGGCTCGTGCGCGTGACCGTGCAGGGGAAGCCGGCGGGACTCGTGCTGCCGCCCGCGACGGCGACGCGCGCGACCGTGCTACTCGGCGCCGCCGGCGAGTGCGCGAGCCTCGTCTGGAATCCGCCGACGGGTCCGAAGCCGCGCTGCGCGGGCGACGCGGCGAAGCTCGCGTGTCGCTGACCGATCGCGCCGCGACCCGCTGACCGCGCGCCTTCGAGGTCAGGCGGCCGGCGGGAGGTCGAAGCGCTTCCGCAGGAACGCCCCGGCGCTCGCGAGGGCTTCTCGCGCTTCCGGCAGGATCGCCGCGAAGATCTGCCACACGTGCGGCACCTCGTCGGTGAGCTCGATCGTGCAGTCGACGCCGGCGGCCCGCGCCTTTTCGGCGATGCGTACCGCGTCGTCGCGCAGTACCTCGTGACGGCTCGCCTGGATCAGGATGGGCGGAAGACCCGCGAGGTCCGCGTGCAGGGGCGCGGCGAGGGGAGTCCTCGGGTCGAGACCCCCGGTCAGATAGAAGCCGGCGAAGTGGAGGATCGCCGCGCGATTCAGCATGGGGTCGTCGGTGATCTCGTCCATCGACGCGCCGGTGCCTTCGAGATCCACCCACGGCGAGAAGCAGACCCCGCAGCGCGGGAGCGGGAGGCCGCGATCGCGAAGCGCCAGCAACGTCGCGATCGTGAGGCCGCCGCCCGCGGAGTCGCCGGCGATCGCGATCCGTTCCGGGGCGACGTCCTGCGCGAGCAGCCAGCGATACGCCGCGACGGCGTCCTCGACCGCTGCCGGGTGCGGGTGCTCGGGCGCCAGGCGATAGTCGATGGTGAGCACGCGCGTGCCCGCGTCGCGCCCCAGGCGGGCGGCGAGCTCGCGGTGCGTGTCGAGCGAGCCCACCACGTAGCCGCCGCCGTGCAGATAGAGGATCGCGTGCGCCGGCGACACGGCGGGCGTCGTGATCCACTCGGCCTTCATGCCCGCGACGGCGAGCGGCTCGACGCGGACGTCGGGGTCGAGCGCGAACGTTCCCGCCATTGCGGCGAGGCCGGCGCGCATCTCCTCCGGTGACTGATCGCTCAGGAACGGGTTGCCTTGCAGCATTTGCAGCACGAGTTGCAGCTCCGCGCTCGCCATGGTCCCGGGCCTTGCCACGAGCGCGGAGCGCGTGTCTAGCGCGTGAGGCTCGGATCGGCACGGCGCCGATCCTTTCTTCCGACGCTTTGCGGAAGTTCCCGAGCCGTCGGCGTGCACGTCATGCGCCTTGCGCAGCATGATTCGGTGCCCTAGCGTCGTCGGACCATGCTCGGTGCGCTCGCGGGTCGCCGCGTCCTTTTCGTCGTCGGCAAGGGCGGGGTCGGCAAGAGCACGATCGCGACGGCGCTCGCGGTGGCACTCGCGGAGGAGGGCAAGAAGGTCCTGCTCGCGCAGATGGAGCCGAGCCGGCGGCTTGCCGAGCTCCTCGGACTTCCCGGGGACGGGGAAGGCATGGTCGAGGCGCTTCCCGGCCTCTGCGTGCTCACCGTCGACGGCGAGTCGGCGCTCAGCGAGTATCTCGGGCTCGTGCTGCCGGTGCGCCGCGTGCAGCGCATGGTGGTCGAGAGCAAGCTCTACCGCCACTTCGTCGCGGCGGCTCCCGGCCTCAAGGAGCTGATGACCGTCGGGAAGATCTGGTACGAGGAGCAGCTGGTCGCCAAGGGCAAGAAAAAGTGGGACGTCATCGTCGTCGACGCGCCCGCGACCGGCCACGTGCTCCAGTATCTACGCATGCCGAGCGCTGCGGCCGAGGCGTTCGGCCCCGGGCTCGTCCGGCGCGAAGCGCAGAAGGTCATGGAGCTGCTCGCCGACCCCGAGCGGACCGCCGTTTGCCCGGTCACGACGGCGGAGGAGATGCCGGTCAACGAGACGACCGAGATGTACCAGCAGTTGCGCGAACGTCTGCGCATGCCGCTCGGTGTGCTCTTCGTGAACCGGGTGCACGAGGCGCCGCTCGCGCCGGACGACGTACCGGCGGCACCGTCCGGCGCCCCGCCCCTCGTCGCGGACGTGTTGCGGTGCGCGCGCGAGGAGGCAGGGTGGGCGGCGATCAATCGCCGCTATCTCGACCGCCTGCGCGCCACGGTGCCGATGCCGACGATCCTGCTGCCGTTCGTGTTCTCCGAGGAGTTCGGGCTCGACGAGCTGCGGGCGCTGATGGCGAACGCCACGAGTCAGCTCGAGGCGCCGACCACGGAGGGCGCCTGATGCTGACGGGTCTCGTCCGCGATCATCGGGTCGTCGTCTGCGTCGGCAGCGGCGGCGTCGGCAAGACGACGACCGCGGCGACGATCGCGCTCTGGGGCGCGCTGGAAGGCCGGCGGGCGGTCGTCCTGACGATCGATCCCGCCCGCCGCCTCGCGAACTCTCTCGGGATCGCTGAGCTCGGCGACGAGCCGAAGACCGTCGACCCGGGTCTCCTCGCGAGCACCGGCCGCGAGGTCCGGGGCTCACTCGCCGCGATGATGCTCGATCAGAAGAACGCGTGGGACCGCCTGGTCGCGCGCCACGCGCCGTCGGACGAGGTGCGCGAGCGCATCCTCCGGAACCGGTTCTACCTCAACCTCTCGCAGAACTTCGCCGGCTCGCACGAGTACATGGCGATCGAGCAGCTCTGTCTCCTCTGCGAGAGCGACGCGTACGACCTGATCGTCCTCGACACGCCGCCGACCAAGCGGGCGCTCGATTTCTTCGAGGCCCCGGAACGCATCCGCGACTTCCTCGACCGCAAGGTGGTGCGCTGGTTTCTGATGCCGTACCTCTCGCAAGGCTGGGCGGCGGCGAAGGCTATGAATCGGACCGTCGGGTTCCTCTTCCGGAAGCTCGAGGAGGCGACCGGCGTGAGCGCGCTCGCCGAGGTGTCGGATTTCTTCTCGGCGATGAGCGGGATGTTCGACGCGTTCACCGCGCGGACCGACGTCATCCACGACATTCTGCGCGCGCCGAGCACGGCGTTCGTGCTCGTCACCGGGCCGGAAGAGCAGGTGCTGACGGAGGCCGAGTTCTTCTCGAGCCGGATGCAGGACATGCAGATGCCGCTCGGCGGCGTCGTCTTCAATCGCGTGCACGAGGAGCTCGCCGCCGATCCCGCGACGTTCCGGGGCGGGACCGTCGCGCGCGTCGACGAGGAGGACGTGCGGCAGGCGCTGCTCGACGCCGGGCTGCCGGTCGCGCACACGGCGTGGCTCGCGGCGAACTTCGTCGACTACCAGCTCCTCGCGCGCGGTGAGGCGCTCCGCATGGAGCAGTTCCGGGCGGGCCTCTCGCGCAAGGTGCCGTTCGTGGCCGTGCCGAACTTCGACACCGACGTGCACGATCTCGCGAGTCTGACCCGCATGCACGCCTACCTGTTCGGACCCGAGGAGCCCGAGGCCCGCGGACTGCGTGGACGCCGGCGGCGCGGCGTCTAGGGAAGCAGAGCTTCCCTAGCAGCAACTGGGTTGCTGCTGGGTCCGGATCTGGATCAGCGAGCCGGCGGAGGCAGAGCGCGCGGAGCGGGCGGAGCCGGGCCGTCGACGCCGTGGACCTCGTAGCTCGAGCGATAGCTGTCCCAGCTGCGGCAGCTCTCGCAGTAGCCGCGCCACTCTTCGGCCTCGGCGCCGCAGACCTGACACCGGAAGACCCCGAGTGCGCACGCCGCGAGCGCGTGACGGAACGCGCGGACCGCGTCGTCCTGGGCGCCCCGGCGGACGTGCAGCTCGGCGAGGAGCCCGTGGTACCCGGGGAGCGAGTTCCACGGCGGTCCGATGCGGCCGAGCTCGGCCGCAGCCTCGTCGAGCTGGCCGTTGCGGATCAGCTGGCGGGCGCGGAAGAGGCGGGCAGTGCCGTCCTCGGGCTGGCGCCGGAGGAGTCGACGCGTGAAGACTTCGAGCCTGCGGGCGCGAGGGCCGCCGGCGAGCAGCCGCTCGAGTCGCTCGAGCGCGCCGCCGCGCGCGCCACGCGCGACCGCGCGCCGCCACACGCGCTCGGCATGGCGTGGCTGGTCCGCGGCGAGGAGTGCGTCGCCGAGGCTCACCGCCGCCGGCTCGAAATCGGGGTGGGCGCGGAGCAACGTGCGCAGCTCGGCGATCCGCGCCGCGGGATCCGCGACCTCGAGGGCGCTCTGGTAGCGCATGCCGATCAGCGCGCGCTCGCTCTCGGCGCGCTGCGGCGGATCGTGCATGACGAGCAGCAAGGCCTCCTGCACGCGGCCGGCGTCCTTCCAGCGGCCGAGCGCGGTGTAGGTGTCGCGGAGCGCCGTCAGGACGCGCGGGCTCGCGGGGTCGGCGCGCCGCGCGCGCTCGAGGGTTTCGATGGCGGCAGCGGCGTCGCCGCTGCCGCGCTGCGCTTCGGCGAGGAAGAGGAGCAGCTTCGGGTCGGGTCCGCGGCGGTCGAGACCTTCCTCGAGGACGGTGCGGGCGCGGCAGAAATCGCCCTCCTCGAGATAGGTGTGCGCGAACATCAGGAAGGCCGCCAGATCGTCCGGCCCGTCACGCAGCGCTTTCGCGAGGGTCGTGCGCGCCTTGTCCAGCTCGCCGAGCCACGCGAACGAGAGGCCCTCTTCCTTCCGCACCTGCTGGCGACGCTGCCGGCGGGCGACGCGCTCGGCGCGCCAGCCGCTGACCGCGGTCTGGCTCGCTCGCACGAGCGACGCGAGGAACGTCACGACTGCACCCGCGAGGAACGCCGAGAGCAGCACGAGCGGCAACGGACCCGTCCACTCGCTCGTCGACGTGAAGCGGACCGTGACCGATTCCGGGTTCAGGTGGAGAAGATACCCGACCCCGACGAGCGCGGCCGCGATGGTCGCGAGCAGAATGGTCAGCCGCAGCACGGATGACTCGATTCGCTCAAACGGCGGCGGTTTCGCTGCTGAAGCCGAGCGCCTGGGTGGCCAGGGGCTCGGGAAGCTGCACACGCGGCGCGTGCGCCCAGAGACGCTCGAGGTCGTAGAAGTCGCGCACCGGCTTGTAGAAGACGTGCACGATCACGTCGCCGCAGTCCATCAGTACCCATTGGCCGCGGTTCATACCCTCGATCGCGAGCGGACGCTGCCCATGCTCGCGGAGGTGCTCGTCGATCGCCTGGCCGATCGCCTGCACCTGCCGGTCGGAGCGGCCGGTGCAGATGACCAGGTAGTCGGCGATCGAGGTGAGGGCGCCGACGTCCAGGACGACGAGATCGATCGCTTTTTTGTCCAGGGCCGCTTCCGCGCACCGGAGTGCCTTCGTCAGGCTGTCGGGCTGAGTCAACGTGCGGCCGGCCTCCCGCCGTAGAGGTCGTTGTCGGCCATATAGGCGGCCACGGCGTCGGGGACGAGGTACCGGACGGATCGCCCTTCGGCGCGTCGGCGGCGGATGTCGGAGGCCGAGATCATGAGGCCCGTGACGGGAAGGAATCGGAGTGCTCGACCGGAGCGATGCACGTACACTCCACGACTCGGCTCATAACAGAAGGCATTTTTGACGGCAATCGGAAGTTCGTCATTCGGCGCTCCGGGACGCGATATCACGCACACGTCACAGAGCGTAAAAAAAGTCTCGTACTCCTTCCATGTCGCGATCTCGGCGAACGCATCGGCGCCGAGAATGAACGTGAGCACCGCGTCGGGAGCGCGCGCCTGCGTCGCGCGCACGGTGTCGATCGAATAGGACGGCCCCTGGCGTTCGAGCTCGCTCAGGTTCAGTTGCAGATGCGGATCGTCGGCGATCGCGAGCTCGAGCATGCGACGACGATGCTCGATCGACGCTTGCGTGCCGGGTGCCTTGTGCGGCGGCCGTGCCGACAGCACGAGCTCGATCCGATCCAGCGCGAGCGCTTCTCGGACCTCTTCGGCGGTGCGCAGGTGCGCGAGATGCACGGGGTCGAAGGTGCCGCCGAAGAGCCCGATGCGTGCCCCGCTGTCCGCCATGGCCGCGATCAGGTGCGGATCTGGCCGTCGCCGCGTACGACGTACTTGTACGTCGTGAGCTCGCGAAGGCCCATCGGGCCGCGCGCGTGCAAGCGATTGGTGCTGATGCCGATCTCGGCGCCGAACCCGAACTCGAAACCGTCGGTGAAGCGCGTCGACGCGTTGACGAAGACGGCAGCGGAGTCGACCTCCGCGGTGAAGCGATCCGACGTCTTCTGGTCCGTCGTGACGATCGCTTCGGCGAGTCCCGAGCCGTAGGTGCGGATGAACGTCATCGCCTCGTCGACGTCGGCGACGACCTTCACCGAGAGGATCAAGTCGAGGTACTCGGTGCTCCAGTCGGCGTCGGTCGCGGCTTTGGTGCCGGGCACGAGGCGGACCACCTCGGGATCGCCGCGGAGCTCGACCCCGGCGGCGACGAGCTTCGCCGCGATCGCGGGCAGGAACTTCGGCGCCACGTCGCGGTGCACGAGCAGGTTCTCGATGGCGTTGCAGACGCCGGGCCGCTGCGTCTTCGCGTTCATCACGAGCTTCTCGGCGAGCGCGAGATCGGCGGCGCGATCGACGTAGAGCTGGCAGACGCCGTTCAAGTGCTGGATCACCGGGATACGCGAGCCCTCGGTGATCGCCTTGATCAGCTCCTCGCCGCCGCGCGGGATGATGACGTCGATGAGCTCGTCCTGCTTGAGGAGCACCTGGACGGCCGCGCGGTCGGTCGTCCGTACGAGCGCGATCGCGTCGCGCGGGATCGTGCCGGCCGCGTCACGGAGGACGTCGGCGATCAGGCAGTTGGTGCGGAACGCCTCGCTGCCGCCGCGCAGCACGACGGCGTTTCCGGACTTCAGGCAGAGCCCGGCGGCGTCGGCGGTCACGTTCGGCCGCGACTCGTAGATGATGCCGATGACCCCGAGGGGAACGCGGACCTGTGCGATGTCGAGGCCGTTCGGCCGGCTCCACCCCGTGATCTTCTCGCCGACGGGGTCGGGGAGGGCGGCGATCTGCTCGAGCCCGACCGCCATCGCGTCGACGCGCGCCGGCGTCAGGGTCAGGCGATCGAGGAACGCCGCGGCGCCTCCGGCCTCGCGCGCGGCCGCGACGTCGTGCGCATTCGCCGCGATCAGATCGTCCGTCCGTGCCCGGAGCGCCTTCGCGCCCGAGAGGAGCGCGGCATTCTTCTCCGCGGTCGAGGCGCGGGCGAGGGCGGGGGCGGCGGCACGGGCGGCGCGGCAGAGCGCGACGACATCCTGTTCGAGGCTCACGATGACTCTCCTTTGGCACGGATCTCGGCCGTGGCGACGCGGCTGCCGTCGTCGGCGGCGGCCGACGGCGCGCCGTCGCGCTCGAGCCGGACGAGGTCGTTCCGATGGATGACCTCGTCGCCCCGGCTGTAGCCGAGGAGCGACTCGATGTCGCGCGAGTGCCGACCCGCGATCTTCTCGAGCTCGGCGGCGCCGTAGCTCGCGAGGCCGCGCGCGATCTCGCGGCCGCCGAGATCGAAGCACTGCACGCAGGCGCCGACGCCGAACGCGCCGCGTACCTCGCGGAGACCGGACGGCAAGAGGCTCCGCCCTTGTTCGGTGAGCGCGCGGCGCGCTCCGTCGTCGACGACGAGCGCGCCCGCGGGCTTGAGCGTGTAGGCGATCCAGCGCTTCCTGCTCGCGAGCCGGTCCGCGACCGGACGGAAGAACGTGCCGACGTCGGGTGCGCCCGCGAGCACCGAGCCGATCACGCCGGGACGTCGGCCGTCGGCGACGATCGCCGCGATGCCCGAGGCGCAGACCTTCTTCGCCGCGCCGAGCTTGGTCGTCATGCCGCCGGTGCCGAGCGGGCCACCGACGCCGGCCATCGCTTCGACGGCCGGTGTGACGGCATCGACCAGCGGCACCAGCCGCGCTTCGGGGTTCGTGCGCGGGTCGGCGGTGTGGAGGCCGTCGATGTCGCTCAAGATGACGAGGAGGTCGGCATCGAGGAGGATCGCCGTCAGCGCCGAGAGATTGTCGTTGTCGCCGAGCTTGATCTCCTCGACGACGACGGTGTCGTTCTCGTTGACGACCGGGATCACGCGCCACTCGAGCAGCGTCATCATCGCGTGCTTGGCGTTGAGGTACCGGCGGCGGCTGTTGAGGTCGTCCTGCGTGAGCAGCACCTGCGCGACCTTCAATTGGTGGCGTGCGAACGCAGCCTCGTAGGCGCTCATCACGCCGATCTGTCCGACGGCCGCGGCCGCTTGCTTCTGCGGGATCAGCTTCGGGCGTTGCGTGAGCCCGAGGCGTACGACGCCGGCCGCGACCGCGCCGGACGTGACGACGATCATCTCGCGGCCCGCCGCGTGTTGGGCTGCGATCTCGTCGACGAGGGCGTCGACCCGGGCGCGGTCGAGCCCGCCGTCGCTGCCGGCGAGCACCGCGCTGCCGATCTTGACGACGACTCTCCGCGCCGCCGCGCCGCGACTGTTGTCGGCGCGCGTCACGGGGCCGGCATCTCGGCCGCATCACGGTCGAGTGCGGCCGACTCCGTCGAGGTGGATTCCGCCCGCGTGCGCCGCGCGAGTGCCAATACCGCGTGCATGAGCGCGGGCATGCCGTCGCCCGTCGCGGCCGACACGCCGTGCAGCTCGATCCCGCGCCCCGCGAAGGCCGCCTTGACCTCGTCGAACCGTTCGCGGGCCTCCGTGACGTCGAGCTTCGTCGCGACGACGAGCTGCGGCTTGGCCGCGAGCTCCGCGTCGAATGCCGCGAGCTCGCCGTTGATCGTGTCGTAGGCGACGAGCGGATCCTGGGGATCGCTGAGATCGATGAGATGCACGAGCGCCGCCGTGCGCGTCAGGTGCCGGAGAAACCGCATCCCGAGGCCCTGGCCGGTGTGCGCGCCCTCGATCAGTCCCGGCACGTCCGCGAGCACGATCGCCTCGTCGCCGACCCGCGCGACCCCGAGATTCGGCACGAGCGTCGTGAAGGGATAGTCCGCGATCTTGGGCCGCGCCGCCGACACCGCCGCGATGAACGTCGACTTGCCCGCGTTCGGGAACCCGACGAGCCCGACGTCGGCGAGCAACCGAAGCTCGAGCCGCACTTCGAGCGCCTCGCCCGGCAACCCCGGCTCGACTCGTCGCGGCGCCCGGTTCGTCGAGCTCACGAACCGCATGTTGCCGCGCCCGCCGATTCCGCCCGCCGCTACGACGACCTCGCGCCCCGGCGTATCGAGATCGAACAACAACTCTCCCGAGCCGGCATCGAGGATCCGCGTCCCGACGGGCACCCGCACCACCTTGGTCGCCCCGGTCGCCCCATGCTGCCCCTTCCCCCGCCCATGCTCCCCGCGCCCCGCTTCGAGCCGCCGCTGAAACCGAAAATCCAGCAAAGTATTCAGCCCGGTATCGGCTACGAACACGACGTCCCCACCTCGGCCGCCGTCGCCACCAATAGGCCCGCCATACGGCTTGTACTTCTCCCGCAGGAACGCCAGGCAGCCGCGGCCGCCATCCCCCGCCTTCACGGAAACAGTGACTTCATCGACGAATTTCATGAGCAAGTCTCAGAGTGTACCCAACGCCGCGGAATGGCAACAACAATGAAATGAGGAAGCGGAGCGAGCGAAGCGAGCCAGCCTCTTCTGTCTGCTGGGGAGGGGGAGCCGGGTGGGCCGTCGAGACGTGCCCAGATGCCAGGCGCGAGGAAGCGAACGCGGAGACGTAGCGGAGCTACGTCGCACAAGTGAGCGCCCGAGCAACGAAGCAGATGGGCGCGTATCGGCGGCCCACCCTAGGCGGGCGGGTATACGGAGACGCGGCGGCGATCTTTGCCGAGGCGCTCGTATTTCACGATGCCGTCGACGGTCGCGAAGATGGTGTAGTCGCGCCCCATCCCGACGTTGTTCCCGGGATGAATCTTGGTCCCGACCTGCCGTACGAGGATGTGGCCGGCCTTCGCCGCCTCGCCGCCGAACACCTTCACGCCACGACGCTGCCCGGAGCTGTCACGACCGTTCCGGCTGCTGCCCTGACCTTTTTTGTGCGCCATGGCTCTACGCTCCCGCTCCGCGCTCGAAGCCGGTCACGCGCACGACGGTGAGGTGCTGCCGATGACCTTGCTTCCGGCGGTAGTTCTTGCGGCGCTTCTTCTTGAAGACCAGGATCTTCTTCGCGCGCTCGTGCCGCACGATCTCGCCCATGACTTTCATGCCCGAGACGAGCGGCTTGCCGACCTGAATGCCACCATCGCCGGAGGCGAGCAGCACTTCTTCAAAAGCGAAGCTCGAGCCGGGTTCCCCAGCGAGCTTCTCGAGTCGGACCGTGTCGCCAGGGCTGACTCGATACTGCTTGCCGCCAGAACGAATGACCGCGTAGTCCATGGGAACCGGGACCGATACGCGACCAAACCGGACCTGTCAAATGGGTCGGCCGCACCCGGGTGACGATTGCCCTGCGGGCCGGCGCTGTACGCGTGTCGCCGGATGCCGGCCGGCGCCCGCGGGACCCCGTCCTCTCGATTCCTCGCGGCGTTCGTCCTGGGGCGACGGCGCTTCTCGCGGTTCATGCTCTCCGACGCCCCCCGGCGACCTTCCTCTTCTCCCACCCGCCGAGCCTCACGATTCGCGATTGCGAACGATACCTTGCTGCCCGCGATCCGGAGCTCGGCTGGCCCGCCCGTGGCGAGCGCGCCAGGGCTCGCCCGTCATCTCGGAACGCGGCCCTCTGCCGAGTCGTGCGCCTCTCCCGGTGGGAATCGCGATGCCGAGGACGACCGCGTCGTCGCGGCGCTCGTGCGTGCGCACCTCGCCGGGCGCGGCCTCGTGTCGCGCGCCGAATGAGCGCGTCGCCAGGTGCGACTTGGGACCGCGGCCGGCTGTGCCTATAATCCCGCGCCTCGATGCCGGTCATAGCGGTGGACGCGATGGGAGGAGAGCTCGCTCCCGAAGAGATCGTACGGGGAGTGGCGGACGCGTCGCTGGCGACGGCGATCGAGTGCGTGCTCGTCGGTGACGAGCCGAGGATTCAGGCCGTGTTGGACACCGTCTCCTACGATCCCGCGCACATCCGCATTCATCACGCGGCGGAGGCCGTCGGGCTTCAGGAGGTGCCGCGCGAGGCGATCCGCTCGAAGCGCGACGCGTCGATCCGCGTCGGGGCCGCGCTCGTCGCCAAGGGTCAGGCCGACGCCCTCGTGAGCGCCGGCAACACCGGCGCCTGCGTGCTCGCCTGCGCCCGCGAGTTCCGTCCAATCAAAGGCGTGCGGAAGCCGGCGCTCGCGAGCGTCTATCCTCGCCACGCCGAGCATCCCGGGCAGGATCAGCTGGCGCTCCTCCTCGACGTGGGCGCGACGATTCGCTGCGACGCCGCCGACCTCGTCCAGTTCGCCGTCATGGGCAGCGTCTACGCCCAGCGCATCTCCAAGGTCGCCAGGCCGCGTGTCGGGCTGCTCAACATGGGCACCGAGCCGTTCAAGGGCGGTGACGTGCTGGCCGAGGCGCACGCACATCTCGCGGGCATTCCGACGGTCGACTTCGTGGGCAACGTCGAGGGCCACGAGATCGCGCGCGGGCGGGCCGACGTGATCGTGTGCGAGGGCCTCCTCGGGAGCGTCGTTCTCAAGTTCATCGAGGGGATCGCGGACGTCGTGAAGGACGTGGCGAGCAATGCCGTTCGGCAGCATCTGCTGTGGCGGCTCGGCATGCGACTCCTCGCGCGCGGTCTCCGCGAGGTGTCGCACCTCACCGAGCACGCGCAGTACGGCGGCGCGCCGCTGCTCGGGTACGAGCAGCTGCTGGTGAAGATGCACGAGCGCTCGCGGGCGGCGGCCATCGCGAACGGCGTGAAGCTCGCGGCCAAGACCGTGCGCGACGGCGTGCTCGGCGAGATCGCGACGGCCGTACAGGCGGTGCGCACGTGACCGAGCCCACGACGAAGCCCGCCGCACCGCGCGCGGGCTGGGTCGAAGCGCTGCGCGCACGCCGACCGCGGCGCCGCGCGGCGGTCGCCCTCGCGCCCGTCATCTATCGCTGGGACCTCGACAAGACGTACCTCAAGTCCGACTTCGAGAGTCTCACCAAGATGATGCGGGTCCCGTTCGAGCGCGCCGAGGACAAGATCGACGAGCCGGGCGTCGTGGCGTTGATGCGCGCTCTCCGGGCCGGTGCGCGCGCGGAGGGCCGGCGCTCCCACGTGTTCTTCGTGTCGGCGAGCCCGCCGCAGATCGGGCGAGCGATCCGGGAGAAGCTCGCCCTCGACGGCGTCGAGATCGACGGCATCGTCTTCAAAGACCAGCTCCAGCATCTGGTGCGGGGCCGATTCCGGTTCCTGCGCGAGCAGATCGGGTTCAAGCTCGCCGAGCTCCTGAAGGCGCGGCTCGCGGCGCCGCCCGGCGCGATCGAGTATCTGTTCGGTGACGACTGGGAGTCGGATTCGCTCTGCTACTCGTTGTACGCCGACGTCGTCGGTGGGCGGCTCGATCATCAGGCGCTCGGCGACATCCTCGTGCGGCTGCGCATCGATCCCGCGCGGCTGATCGAGATCCGCGCGCTCGCGCGGCGGATTCCGACCGAAGACGCCGTGCGTCGCATCTTCATCAATCTCGAGCGGCGGACGCCGCCCGGCCGCTTCCGCAGTTTCGGCGCCCGCCTGGTGCCGACGTTCAACTACTTCCAGACCTCGCTCGTGCTGCACGAGGAAGGCATGGTCCCGCTCGCCGCCGTCGTCGCCGTGGGTCATTCGCTGATCGAGCGCGCGACGTATACGCGCGCCCAGCTCCGGAATTCGCTCGACGATCTCGTCCGCCGTGGCCACCTCCGGCACGACGAGCCGTCGCTCCGCCGGGATCTCGAGGAAGCGGGTGTGCTGCCGTCGACCGCGGGGCGGGGATCGTGGACGCAGCGGCTGTGGCGCCGTCTCCGCCGGCGCCGCCCGATGCCGGTGCGCGCGGCGAAGCCGCCGGCGGCGATCGACTATCCGCGGCTCATCGACACGTGGCTCGCGAGCGGCGGGCGACCCGGAGAGGACACCCCCGCATGACGGCCGCCGTCGTGGTGCTCTCGACCGCCGGTTCGGCCGACGAGGCCGAGCGGATCGCGACCGCGCTCGTCGACGAACGGCTCGCGGCATGCGTAAACCTCGTCCCGTCCGTGACGTCGATCTACCGCTGGCAAGGCGCGGTCGAGCGCGCGACCGAGGTGCTCATGGTCATGAAGACGCGACGAGCCTTCGTGAAGCGCCTCGTCGCACGGCTCCGAGAGCTCCACAGCTACGAGGTCCCCGAGGCCATCGTGTTGCCGATCGAGGGCGGCTCGCGCCCGTACCTCGACTGGGTGCTCGGCGAAACCGCGCCGCCCACGAAGACCCCGCGCCGCCGCTAGCGATCGCGCGCGACCGCCGCCAAGTCCAGGGGAACGAACGGCACGTTCGGCTCGAACGTGCTGCGCTTCCAGATGCGGTCCGCGAGTCCCGCCAGGTCGTCCTCGAGCGCGCCCTCGATCGCCAGCACCTTCGTGCCGCGCCGTTCGAGGTGATACGGCGCGACGCCTTCGAGCGCGGCGATCGTGTCGGTCGTCACTGGTGTGTCTGGATGTCGGCTCGCGAGCACGCGCGCCCAGGTCGTGAAGAACTCGCTCGCGTCCTGCTCGCTGTCCCACGAGGTCAGCCACACGAGCGCGAGCTCGTCGTCGCGGCCGAGCGCGAGTAGCCGGTCGCCGTCCCACCCGGCGGCGACGTCCGCCGCGGCGGCGCGTGGCAGATAGCGCTCCGCGAGGAGGCGAATCGTGAGCTCGCCGAGCGTCGCCTCCTCGGCGAGCTGCCACTCGTCGCCGCGGAAGTAGGGGGCGAGGGCGCCGATCTGGACGCGCGTCGGGTTCTCGGGCCGCACGAAGTACTTCTCCGGATGCAGGATCTGCTCGGTGGAGCGCGGCGGGCGCGCGAGCAGCGCGTCCACGCCTTCCCAGCCGGCGTCCTGGTAGGCCCAGGAGACGAAGTTCACACCCGACACGTACTGGAAGACGGTCGTGTCGCGGATGAAGGCCGGGATGTCGGGGTAGTCGCGCGCCATCTGCTCCTGCACGCCCTCGAGCTTGCCCGCGAGGGCGGCCGCACCGGCGGGGCGGAGCTTGCCGAGGACCGCCGCGAAGCCGGCGAGCGTCGCGTCGCCTTCGTATACGGCGCGCTTCGCGAGCTGCGCGTCGTCTTCGCCGACGTCGGCGCGTCCGACGTCGAGCCCGAAGTGCTGATCTTGCAGCGCATGCGTGAGCTCGTGGGCGAGGACGAGCTCGCCCGCGAGGTCGCGTCGCGTCACGTTCTCGAGCACGCGGGTGAAGCCGCGAGTCTCGAGCGCCTCGTTCACGAGCACCATGCGCCGGTCGACGGGATCGTAGAAGCCGGCGATCTGGGCGCTGTACAGATCCATGAACGCGCGCTCGAGGTCGGTGCCCGCGGGCAAGAGCCCGAGCGCCACGTAGACGCGGCCGATCCGCACGAGCTCGCCGGGCTCGAATTGCTCCCGGACCTCGCGCTCGAGGAGCGCGCGCGCCTCGGCGGCGTCGACGGCGACGAGGGGAACGTTCTCACGGAACTCGAGGCCGCGGATGCGGACGAGCTTCCGCTTGACGGCGTCGGCGGCGCTCGGCTGCACGGCGCCGTCCCGCACCACGCGGAAGGGTCCGCAGCCCGTGACGAGCACGACGGCGACGGCGAGCGCGACGCCGAGAAATTCCGCGGGCGCGCGCCGCGGCGCGCGGGTCATTGCCTCGGCTCTTCGTGGACGACCGCGGGAAGCCCGAGCGCGGCGAGCTCGCTGGCGCGCCGCTCGGCGTGCGTGCGCTCGGCATACGGTCCGACGCGCACGCGATACATGCGCTCGGGCCGCGCTTGCACGCCGGCGATGTAGACGTCCTCGTAGCGCGACGCGAGCTGGGCCCGCAGCGCCCGCGCCTTGCCCTCCTCGGAGAACGCGCCGACCTGCACGCAGTACGCGACGTGCGACGCGCCGTTCGGCGGCCGCTCGAGGACGTCGATCACGACGTTGGCGGTGCCGGGTCCGACCATGCCGATCGCATGCGCGGCCGCGTAGGAGAGGTCGATCACGCGGCCTTTCGCGAACGGGCCGCGATCGTTCACGAGGACGTCGACGAACTTGCCGTTGTCGCGATTGGTGACGCGCACGCGCGTGCCGAGCGGCAGGTTCGGGTGCGCGGCGGTCAGCTGGTACTGGTCGTAGACCGTCCCGCTGCTCGTGTGCTTCCCGTGGAACCCCGGCCCATACCACGACGCGACCCCATGCTGGGGGCGTCCCGGTACCGGCGCGACGGCGGCGCGGCTACACCCGCTCACGACGGCCGCCGTGAGCGCGAGCGCGATCACGAAGGGCCGCGCACCGGAGGCGCATCGCTCCCGTCCCACACCACCTCGTCCACCCATGCCGTCCGCGACTTTAGCGACGTCGTCATGCGCCTACAAGTCGATTCGCACGGCCGCCGCGGCGTTTACTTGCGCGCGGACGGTATGGTAACTCCGAGCACCCGTCCGAGCAGCATCGAGACGCTGCAATCGCATTCACCCGCCGCCGTCAGGACCTTCCGTTCGTGGCGGCTCTCGACGGGAAAGAGGGAACCATGTCCGGCCATTCCAAATGGAGCACCATCAAGCACAAGAAGGCGCTGAAGGACTCCAAACGCGGCAAGATCTTCACCAAGCTCATCAAGGAAATCACGGTGGCCGCCCGGATGGGCGGCGGCGACATCAACGCCAACCCGCGACTTCGCACCGCCGTCACGACGGCGCGCTCGCAGAGCATGCCGAGCGACAACATCGAACGCGCCATCAAGAAGGGCACCGGTGAGCTCGAGGGCGTGACGTACGAGGAAGTGCAGTACGAGGGCTACGGGCCTGCCGGCGTCGCGATCATGCTGTCCATCCTCACCGACAATCGGAACCGCACCGTCGCCGAGATCCGCAACCTCTTCGGCAAGAACGGCGGCAACCTCGGAGAGAACGGCTGCGTCGGGTGGATGTTCTCGAAGAAGGGCACGATCACCGTCGACAAGACGGCGACGACCGAGGAGAAGCTCTTCGAGGTCGCGATCGAGGCCGGCGCGGACGACATCGCGGACGCCGGCGACGCGTTCGAGGTCACGATGCCTCCCGAGGCGCTGGAAGACGTGAAGAGCGCGATCGAGAAGGCGGGCATCGCGATCGGCTCGGCGGAAGTGGCCATGGTCGCGGGGAACACGATCACGGTGCGCGGATCCGACGCCGAGCAGACGTTGAAGCTGCTCGAGGCGCTCGAGGATCACGACGACGTGCAGAAGGTGTCGGCGAACGCCGACATCCCGCAGGACGAGGTCGAGCGGCTGAGCGCGTAGCGAGGGCGACGCGGCGTGCCGGTCGGCGCGCCGCGAGTGGAACGGGCACTACCGGAGCGGGGGCTGGACATGACGAGGGGCGGCGACAACCGGACGGCGTCCGTGCGAGTCCTCGGTGTCGATCCCGGCACGGCGGTGACCGGTTGGGGCGTGATCGAGCGCCGCGGGGGCACGGTCGCGCACCTCGCGCACGGCACCGTGACCACGGAGGTTCGGTGGACGCTCGGCGCGAAGCTCGCCGCGATCCATGCCTCGCTCGCCGACCTCTGCCGCACCTGGCAACCCGACGTCGTGGCGCTCGAGCAGAACTTCGTCGGCCGCAACGTCCAGAGCGCGTTCCGCATCGGGGAGGTGCGGGGCATCGCGCTGCTGGCGGCCGCGATGGCGGGCGTCACGATCGCCGAGTATCCGCCGGCGACCGTGAAGCTCGCCGTCACCGGCACCGGGCGCGCCGAGAAAGAGCAGGTTCAACGGGCAATCGCGCGCGAGCTTCGCGTCGTCGAGCCCATGGTCGCCGACGCGGCGGACGCGCTCGCGATCGCGCTCTGTCATCTCTTGTCGTCGCGCTTCTCGGCCGCGCTCGCCGCGGCCTCGGCGGGGTCGCGATGATCGCGCGTCTGCGCGGCCGCTTGCTCGAGAAGGCGCCCGAGCAGATCGTCGTCGACGCCGGCGGCGTCGGCTATCAGCTCTTCACGTCGCTCAACACCTTTTATCGCCTGCCGAACCCGGGTCAGGAAGTCGACCTCTGCGTCCACACCCACGTGCGCGAGGACGCGTTCCAGCTCTTCGGCTTTCTCGAGGCGTCCGAGCGGGCGCTGTTCCTCCTCCTGCTCTCGGTCGCGACGGTCGGCCCCAAAGTCGCGATCGGCGTGCTGTCGGGCATGGAAACCGAGGATCTCGAGAACGCGATCGCCGACGGTGACACGCGCCGCCTCGTCGCCGTTCCCGGCATCGGCAAGAAGAAGGCCGAGCTCATGATCCTCCAGCTCCGCGAGAAGGTGCGCGTCCTTCGGCAGAGCCGCGCCGCCTCCGCGACCAGCGCGCCCCGCCCCGGTGGCGACGCGGAGGAAGCGGTGTCCGCCCTCGTCAACCTGGGATACAAGCAGCACGAGGCGGAGCGTGCCGTCGCGGCGGCCGAGAAAGCCGGGACTCACGCGCTCGCCGACCTCATCCGGGAAGCCTTGCGGAGGTTGGCTACATGAACGAACGCGTCGTCGATCCGATGACGGGCGACGAGGAAGTCGGCTTCGACGTCTCGCTCCGGCCGACCGGCCTCGCCGAGTACGTCGGGCAAACGGCGGTGAAGAACAACCTCGGGGTCGCGATCGAAGCGGCGCGGGCGCGGGGGGACGTGCTCGACCACGTGCTCCTCGCCGGGCCTCCGGGGCTCGGCAAGACCTCGCTTGCGTACATCATCGCGAAGGAAATGGACGTGCAGATCCGCTGTACGTCGGGTCCGGTGCTCGAGCGGCCGGGCGACGTCGCGGCGATCCTCACCAACCTCGAGCGCGGCGACGTACTCTTCATCGACGAGATCCACCGCCTGAATCGCGTCGTCGAGGAGGTCCTGTATCCCGCGATGGAGGACTTCCAGCTCGACATCATCGTCGGCCAGGGGCCGTCGGCACGGACGCTCAAGCTCGAGCTCAAACCCTTCACGCTCGTCGGCGCGACGACGCGGACCGGGCTTCTGACCTCACCGCTCCGGGATCGTTTCGGCGCCCACTTCCGGCTCGACTTCTACGACGAGAAAGACCTCGGCCTCATCGTCCAACGCTCGGCGGCGATCTTGAAGGTGCCGCTCGACGGCGACGGCGCCGGCGAGATCGCGCGCCGCTCGCGCGGGACCCCGCGCATCGCGAACCGTCTGCTCCGTCGCGTTCGGGATTTCGCCGAGGTGCGCGCCGGCGGCCGCATCACGCAGGGCGTGGCATCGGACGCGTTGGCACTGCTCGAAGTCGACGCCCGTGGCTTCGACAAGATGGACCGGACGATCCTCCTCGCGATCATCGACAAGTTCAGCGGTGGGCCGGTCGGGCTCGACACGCTCGCCGCGGCGGTCGGGGAGGAGCGCGACACCATCGAGGACGTCTACGAGCCGTTCCTCATCAAGGAGGGATTCCTCGCGCGGACGCCCAAAGGCCGGGTCGTGACCGAGCGGGCGTTCGGCCACTTCGGCCGGACGATCCCGACGGCAGCCGCCCAAGCGCGACTTTTCTGATCCCGGAAGCCGAAGAAGAGGCGAAAATGACGCGGCGTGTCTGGGTAGACAAGGTGCCGGGACGGCTCTAAGATCCGCCCCTTTCCCGGTCCGAACGATGGGAGGACTCGGTCGCTCACTCATCCTGGCGGGACTGGTGCTGGTCGTCGTCGGCCTCGTCGTGTCCTACGCGGGCCGCATTCCCTGGCTCGGGAAGCTCCCGGGAGACTTCACCTTTCGAAGCGGGGGCGTGACCATCTACCTGCCGCTCGCCACCTGCCTCCTGCTCAGTGTGGCGCTTTCCCTGCTGTCGTACCTCTTCCGCCGATGACGAACCCCACCCCCCAATCGAGCGCCGAGATCCCGGGCGAGCGCCAGCGCCGCCGGGAGGGGCTCATCATCCTGTCGGCGGCCCTCGCGGTTCTCGTCTTCGCGTTCTTCGAGACCCGGCTCCCGCAGTTCTCGAGCAGCAACTCGCTCAGCAACAACGTCATCTTCTTCCTCCTCATCAACCTCAACATCATCCTGCTCGTGCTGCTCGTGTTCCTGGTGGCGCGGAACCTCCTGAAGCTCGTGTTCGAGCGCCGGCGCCGCATGCTCGGGTCGCATCTGCGGACGCGGCTCGTGCTCGCGTTCCTCGCGGTGTCGATCTTCCCGGCAATCCTGATCTTCCTGGTCGCGCTCGGGTTCATGACGAGCTCGATCGAGAACTGGTTCAACGTGCAGGTCGAGAGCTCGCTCGCGGGCTCGCTCGAGGTGGCGCAGGCGTACTACAAGAACGCCTCGGAGAACGCGGTCGTCCACGCGCGCCAGCTCGCCGAGCGCGTGCACGAGGACGGTCTCCTCCGCGCCGACGGCAAAGAGCGCCTCCAGGCGTTCGTCGGCGCGAAGCAGCGCGAGTACAACGTCGGCACGGTCCAGGTCTTCGATCTCGATCGCAAGCCGGTCGCGATGGCGCGCGCCGACGAGGTGCCGGACGAGTCGGCGCTCGGGCCGTCGGCGCCCCTCCTGACCGGGGCGCTCGAGGGGCGCGCCGAAACGCGCATCCAATCGATGGGGAGCGGCGACGTGATCCGCGGCGCCGTCCCGATCCGCGGTCCGGGCGGGATCGAGGGCGCCGTCGTGGTCGAGTACTTCGTGCCGGAGAGCGTCGCGACGCGGAGTGCGGACATCGCGCGCGCCTTCCAGGAGTACCGGCAGCTCAAGATCCTGAAGCAGCCCATCACGAGCAACTACGTCGTGACACTCGTGCTCGTGACGTTGCTCGTCATCTTCTGCGCCACGTGGATGGGCTTCTATCTCGCGAAGGGCATCACGGTGCCCATCCAGAAGCTCGCCGAGGGCACGCGCGAGGTCGCGCAGGGCAACTGGCAGTATCGGATCGGGCTCGGCGACGCGACGCAGGTGGCCCCCGACGACGAGTTCGGCACGCTCGTCGCCTCCTTCAACCAGATGACCGCCGACCTCGAGACGAGCAACCTCGAGCTCGAGAAGCGCCGTCGCACGATGGAAACGATCCTCGCCGAGCTGACCGCGGGCGTCGTCGCCGTCGGACCGGACGGTCGCGTCACCACGCTGAACGCGGCGGCGGAGCGGTTGCTCGGATTCGAGCGCGCGACCGTGATCGGCCGCGAGTACGGCGCGGTGTTCGCGCGTTCCGATCTCGGCCCGGCGCGCGAGATGCTGGCCGAGCTCCGGGCGGGTGTGTCGCTCGCCGCGGTGAGCGGGCGCGTCGAGCGACAAATGAAGCTCCTCGCCGGCGGTCGCATGCTGACCCTCGTCCTCACCGCGACCATGCTGCGCGACGACGCCGGGGCGGCACTCGGCGCGCTGCTGTTCTGCGAGGACGTCACCGAGATCGTGAAGGTCCAGCGCATGGAGGCGTGGCGCGAGGTCGCCCGCCGGATCGCGCACGAGATCAAAAACCCGCTGACGCCGATCCAGCTCTCGGCGCAGCGGCTCCACAAGCGCTACGCCGAGCGTCTCAAAGAGGACGGGACCCTCTTCGAGGAATGCACCCGAACGATCGTTCGCCAGGTCGAGGAGCTGAAGACGCTCGTGAACGAGTTCGCGACGTTTGCCCGGCTCCCGGCCGGCGAGCACACGCCGGAGGATCTGAACGCCCTCGTGGACGAGGCGATGGTGCTCTTCCGCGAGGGGCATCGCGAGATCGCGTTCAGCTTCGACGCCGATCCCGCGTTGCCGCGCCTCGCGCTCGATCGCGAGGGCATCAAGCGCGCCGTCATCAACATGCTCGACAACGCGGTCGCGGCCTGTGTCGCCGCGCCCGGCTCCGCGCCCCGCATCGACGTGCGAACCCGCTACCACCGCGCCCACGGCATCGTCGCGCTCGAGGTGGCGGACACCGGCATCGGGATCAAGCCCGAGCAACGCGGACGGCTTTTCGAGCCGTACTATTCGACCAAACAGGGCGGGACGGGACTCGGGCTCGCCATCGTGTCGACCATCGTGGCCGATCATCAAGGTTTCGTGCGGGTCAAAGACAACGAGCCGCACGGCAGTCGTTTCGTGGTAGAGCTCCCCGTGAAAGGGACGCTCGAGCAGATCGTCCTGCATTGAGCGCGTGCGGACGGGAGGAGGACATCCGATGGACAAGACCATTTTGATCGTCGACGACGAGGCGGGGATCCGGACCAGCGTACGCGGCGTGCTCGCCGACGAGGGCTACCGGGTGCTGGAGGCCGAGGACGGCCGCGATGCGCTCGAGCTGATCGCGAACGAGCATCCGCGCCTCGTGATCCTCGACATCTGGATGCCCGGCATGGACGGCATCGAGCTCCTCCGCCACATCCGCGACTCGCATCCCGGGACGCCCGTCATCGTGATCTCGGGGCACGGCAACATCGAGACCGCCGTCACCGCGACCAAGCTCGGCGCCTTCGATTTCATCGAGAAGCCGTTCTCGCTCGACGGGCTCCTGCACGTCGTGGACCGCGCGCTCGAGGCGCGACCGATCGCGGGAAGCGTCGACGTCGACGCGGTCGCCGCGGACGAGCAGGGCGCGGTCGCGATGGAGCGCCGTCTCTTCTCGCGTCCGTGGCCGTGGGTGCAGCGGACGATCCAGCGCAGCGTCGTGGTGAACGGGCAGGGACTCCACTCCGGCGTCCGGACCGGTCTCATCCTCCAGCCGCTGCCGCCCGGCAGCGGCATCGTCTTCGGCAACATCTCGAATGCGGCGACGCTGCCGGCGCGCATCGAGTACGTCGACTCGACCGGGTACGCGACGACGCTCTATCACGACGGCGTCGTCGCGAAGACCGTCGAGCATCTGCTCGCCGCGCTCCACGGCTACCGGATCACGAACCTCCTCGTGAAGATGCAGGCCGAGATCCCGATCCTCGACGGCTCGGCCTCGGAGTTCTGCGCGCTGCTCGAGAGCGCCGGCATCGAGGACCAGGGCGGCCACGTCGACGAGATCGTCATCGACCGCCGCTACGAGGTCGGCGACCGCGACGGCAACGGGGAATACCTCTGCATCGAGCCCGCCGAGAGCTTCGGCGTCCACTACACCCTCGACTACCCCGCGCCCGTCGGCCGTCAGGAGTACGTGTTCCAGTTCACCGACACCGATAGCTTCAAGAACGAGATCGCGCCCGCGCGGACCTTCGGGTTCCTCCGCGAGATCGAGACGCTCGAGAAGATGGGCCTCGCGAGCGGCGGGCGCCTGAACAACTGCATCCTGATCGGCGAGAACGGCGTCGTGAACACCCCGCTCCGGTTCCCCGACGAGTTCGCGCGCCACAAGATCCTCGACATCATGGGCGACTTCTATCTGCTCGGGCGTCCGCTCCGCGGGTTCGTGACCGCGCGGCGGACGGGTCACAGCGACAACGTGGCGCTGTTGAAGCTGCTGCGCGAGCGCTTCGAGCTCCAATAGTCTGGCTCGACGCGTTGCTCCAGACGAGTCCCGTCGCACGCGCGCACGAACGCGGCGGCAGGGGACGGGATTGCGCCGTATGAGGTCGGTGGGCACTCCATGGCGTCATGCCGATCACCCTCCTCGTCGCTCGAACGCTCGTCGTCGCCGTCGTCCTCCATGTCGGTCTCGTATCCGCCTGGGCGCAGCAGATCCGTTGCAGCGGCCCGGATTGTGAAACCCTGCGCATCCGCTGCCGCGGTGCCGGAGGATGCAGGATCGTCATCATGACGGAGGGGCCCCGCACCGGACCGTACTTCGTCTCGGTCGAGTCCCCTCCCGGCATGCTCGAGCGTCTCGAAGTCGAGCGCTTCACCAACGTCACGATCGCGACGGGTCGCGGTGACGACAGCGTCGGGCTCATCGACGCGCACGTTCCCGGCACGCTCCGCATCGACACGGGTCCCGGCGACGATGCGGTCGGGTGGGAGGACTCGGGCGCGGTGAAGCTCCGGATCGAGACCGGCGGTGGTGACGATACCATGGTCTTCGACGGCGGTGGTTTCGGCAGGCGATCGTCCATCACGATGGGCGCCGGGGATGATCTCATCATCGCATCGTCAGGCTTTGCGGGACCGTCCACGATCGACGGCGGCGGGGGGGACGATGTGGGTACCCTGTCCTTGATTCCAGTCGACGACCCGCCGCCCCCGCGGATCCGGCGTTTCGAGACGCTGACGGACTGAGCGCCACGCCCGGTCCGAACCTCGTCACCCGTCGACGATTGCGGTGAGGATCGTGCGGAGCGCGGCGATCCTCCGGCCCGCGCGCCCCGCGGTCCACGTCGGTGCGATGGTCCCGTCGGGGGCGAGCGCGCGTGCCGCGTCCTCGGGGCCGCCGGGGCTGCGCTCGAGCGCGCGCGCGGCGACCTCGCGCACGTTCACGACCGATGCCGTCTCGTGGCCCTCGGCTCGCAGCAGGTCCGGGGCGAAGCGACCCCAGCACGCGATGCGGTCGTCGGGTCGGAGGAACGCCGTGAAGCGTGCGAGCGCGCTGGCCACGTCCTCGCCGGTCGCGAAGCGATCGACCGGCAAATCGAGGTGCTGCGGCACGTTCGGGCCGAGGGGGCGCCGGGCGGCGAGCAGCGACTCGAACCGATCACCGTTCGCGAGCCGCTCGGCGACCAACTGGAGGAGCTCGGGTCTGCCGACCGGCGTGCGACCTTCGTAGGCGTGCGCGTTCGCTTCCGCGTGTAACAGGACGAGATGCTCGCGGTGGGGAGAGAGCTCGAGTCGGACCCGTTCGCGCTC